>Ga0207013_1047_pt1 | contig 32039 bp, 33 predicted proteins | sample Alteio_BWMinCont_55_FD_153501 | JGI IMG/M metagenome (GOLD analysis project Ga0207013, IMG submission 153501) | Enriched cells from forest soil in Barre Woods Harvard Forest LTER site, Petersham, Massachusetts, United States -... | ecosystem: Environmental > Terrestrial > Soil > Temperate forest >...
TCAGGCATCGTCAGAGCACCCACGGGTATCAATGTCGTCCTCACTATTCTCCTGGCTTACCTCACAGTTCTTCTTGTGTGGCGAGCTCGCCCCGTAAATGGAATATTACTTATATTGGCACAAGCTGCGGCTTTCACGTTTATTGCTTATTTGCTTTTTGCAACCTTTGGCCTCTGGGTGAAAATGATCCACCCTCTACTTGCGATTTTCGTCTCATATTATTTTTTTATTCCCTACCGTTTGATTTCAGAAAATAAGAAGACCTGGGAATACGCTCAAAAGAACCGGCTTTTAACTCAAGTCGAAGAATTAAAAACAAACTTTCTTTCGATGATGAGTCACGACTTAAAAACTCCGATAGCAAGAATTCAAGGCATGGCCGAAACCGCATTAAGGGAAAAAGGCAGCTTGTCTTCGACACAAAGGGAAGCCCTATCTACAATTATGGGTTCCAGCGAAGAGTTGGGTCGGTTTATTGGAAGCATCCTCGATCTCAGTCGCATTGAAAGCAAAGAGATGAAGCTCCAAAAAACCAGCCGCGATGTGAACGCCATTCTCCGAGAAGTGATCACCAAATATCAGTTCATCGCCGCGGAAAAAGAAATCCAGCTCATTCCACAGTTAGACCCTTTGTTCAGTGTGAAAATGGACGTGGATCTCATACGACAAGTTTTTACAAACCTTATTGAGAACGCCATAAAATATAGCCCAGAGACCAGCACGGTCATTATTTCTTCAAAGGAGGAACAGAATCGAATCTGCGTAAGTGTGACTGATTCTGGCCCTGGAATTGACAAAGATGAAGTGGACAATATCTTCCTTAAGTTCTATAGAAGTAAGGCTGCCAAGGCATCGCCTATCAAAGGGTCAGGGCTTGGGCTTTACCTCGCAAAATACTTCGTGGAACTGCACGGGGGGGATATTTCGGTAGAGTCTCAATCTCAATCAGGATCTACGTTTAAGGTCCAGTTACCCATTGAAGGAGCAGCACCATGAAGGAGAATGAAATGCGCAATGTCCTTGTCGTTGATGACGACCAGGGGTTACGAACCTCGGTGAGGGCAGCCCTTGATTCCGCGGGAAAATACAAAATAGATGAGGCCGTTAACGGTCTTGAAGCTGTGGCCAAGGTACGCGCAGGCCAATATAGCCTGGTTATTCTTGATGTCGATATGCCCGAACTCGGTGGAATCGACGCCCTTAAGTTTATCAAAGATCACAATCCTGCAATCATCGTTATCATTATTACAGCTTATAGCAATATTGAAGATGCCGTTCGTGCCGTTAAAGACGGCGCTTACAATTACATCGCAAAACCTGTGAGACATGAGCTTATTATTGAAATGGCTGAAAAGGCTTTTGAAGCCCACGACCTCATCGAAAAGGTTGCCTCAAGCTCCCCTATTTTGACGGTCGAAGGAGGACGAAAGTTTGTCGGTTCAAGCCGAGAAATGCAGAAGGTTTTTAATATTATTCAAAAACTCTCTAAGGTCACAACACCGGTTTTGGTTCGCGGAGAATCGGGAACAGGTAAAGAATTAGTGGCTCGCGCTATTCATTTTAATAGCTCCAGAAAAAATGAAAAATTTGTAGCCATCAATTGCTCCGCAATACCAGAGACTCTTTTTGAAAGTGAACTCTTCGGCCATGAAAAAGGTTCTTTCACCGGCGCTGACCAAAGGAAAATTGGACGCTTCCAATTTGCTGAAGGTGGAACCCTATTTTTGGACGAAGTTGGCGATCTTTCTCCAAATATGCAGGTGAAACTCTTACGCGTCCTCCAAGAAAAGAAGTTTACTCCTGTAGGTTCAAACCGAGAAATTGAATCAGACGTAAGAATTATAGCGGCAACAAATCGAAACTTAGATGAAATGATTAAAACAGGGGCCTTTCGGGAGGACCTCTTTTACCGCTTAAATATTATCCCCGTCATCTTGCCTCCTTTGCGAGAACGTAAGGACGATATTGATCGCCTAGTTTCTTTATTCATCGCTAAGTTTAACAAGGCCCACGAAAAGGAAATTACGGGAGTTACGGCGGAGGCCATGGCTGCCCTTAAAAAGTATCAATGGCCCGGAAATATCCGCGAGCTAGAAAACGTGGTTGAGCATGCGTTCATTATCGAAAGTGAAAATATTCTTAGCCTTGTAGGATTACCTGAAAAAATCACCGGAGTTCCGTCACCAAGTCTTCCCCAACTTCTTGGACATTCCATTGAAGAAGACAGTGCTGAACCCACAGAACAGGAGCTCTTGGACTTTAATCGTCAAAAAGAACTGTTTGAAAAAGAGTTTATAATTAGAGCACTTAAGGCTTTTAAAGGACGCATCAATCAAACTGCACTCCATGCCAATATTCCTAAGAAAACCTTGCTTAGAAAAATTGAAAAGTATGGCATCGTGGCTCGGGAATATTCCGACCCAAAGCCATAGTAGCTCTTGCTCTTAGGGCGCAACTCGTTGTAAAAGTACAGGCTTCCCTTAAACATAACTTTTAAGAGGTAACTGGACTTTGATTCCGCAGGCTTTTACGACCCGCGATATGAGTGATGCCTACAGGTGGTTACACACTCTTCCACCCAATATTCGCGATGAAATGAAGTCCATGGAACAAGTCGTGGTCATGTACTTAAAGGCAAAACGTTTGGGTATTCCCGTCCCCACCAAAGAGGACTTAGATAATTTGCGACTGGCCACAAGCACTCCTCCTCCTCCGTCAATTGCAGAACCATCAAAGAACAGCTTAGAGTTTCAGAAAACTCTTAAGAATCTGAAAACCGAATTAGACCGCTTTGATTTCAATTCACCGCCGCCACCTCCTCAAGAGATTCCTCTAGAAGGTGGCAAACCTCAGGAGCCAACCCCTCAGTATCAAAATCACCATCAAGGTAATGGAGTGAATCCACCTCCTATAGCAGAAACGCCAAACATCTTAAGTACCCTTCGAATGGATCCAAAAAGTCGCCAAATCGTCACCGAAATTAGGGACGGTTTAAACTTGAGTTCTGACATCGAGGTTTTGAGAATGAGCCTCGTTTTGGCTCACAAGATGTTGCGGGATTTGGTTAAGTAAGGGCTCCAGAGGTTCAGAGTTCAGGGTTCAAAGTATAGAGTTTAGAGTTGCGAAGTCCAAAGTTTATAGATTGAGGCCGAGAGTTTATCAGCATCTTGAAGCCTTAGATGTCCCTTCTGAAAGATTTAAGACCGTTGAAAGAGCTGCTCTTTGGATTTGATCTTTAAAGTAATGGGGACGTTTGATTTTCTCAATTTTTCGATAAAGATCTACAGCCATCTGATAAGAGCGAAAATTTTTAAGAATCATGTTTTAAATCTCCTTTTCTTTGCCATGAGGTGAGCCCTCCAAAAAGGGGCGTCACCTGGCGTGGCCCCTTTTTGGAGGGCCTCTTTAAAAGGCAAAGAAAAGGAGAAAAACACCATGACTCAAAACTTTCTTTCATATCAGTGGGCTTTAGAAATTTATCGGGAAGTTGAAACCATAAAAACTTATGGAGAATTGAGAGATCAACTCCACCCGAGCTTCTCTATCGGTGGTTTTGAATCTGGCAGAAGGTGCAGGGCGTTGGGGAAAGAAAGATCAAAAACGATTTTATAGAATTGCTCTTGGTTCCTTTCGAGAAATGGAGGCTTGTCTTGATATTCTGAAGGTTCGGGTCAACGAGGATACTCGGCGTAAACTGGTTGCCAGCCTCATTAAGCTCTCCCGTCCTTCCTGATTCTGATTCTGTTCCTGTTCCTGAAACTGACTCCTGACTCCCCATGCAGAATCAATGCATTTGAGAGGTCACCAAAAAGAAAAAAAAGAGGCTCTCTTTACCGCATCATGGATCTTCGACTGTCCAAACTTTAGACAGCGAAGACGCAGTCAAAGTAAGTTTTCCAGGTACGGCAAGGTAAATCGATACATTTTGACTTTTATACTACTTTAGTAATACTATAGTAGTATAGGGTGTACTATGAAAAATAAGACCTCGATTTCCATTTCCTCTAGTCTTCTCAAGCTCATAGATTCTCTTCCTGAAAAGCCTCCACGTTCTCGAGTTATTGAAGAAGCATTAATACTGTATTTTAAGAATCGAAAAATCAGAGAGCGGGAAAAAAAAGATATTTCAATTTTAAATGACCTTCACAAAATCTACAACGCCCAAGCCCTTGATATTCTTGAATACCAATCTGAAGATGAGGATTAAGGTTTGCGAAGAGGGGAGTTCTACAGAGTCTATAAAGGCAGCCGAACGGATACAAAGAGATATCGTGTTTTTGTTATTGTCAGTCGACAAGCATTAATAAACTCAAAGTTTTCTACTGTCATTTGCGCTCCGGTTTATTCCCGCTATGACGGACTCTCCACCCAAATCGCAGTTGGAGTTGAAGAGGGACTAAAAGGAGAATCCTGTATATTTTGCGATGAGCTTGTAAGCATTGAAAAATCGAGACTCACCCACTTCGTTGGCACTCTTCCCGAATCAAAGCACCGGCAACTGACCTACGGCCTCCAGATCGCCATGGGAATGGATTTTTAGATTATCATCCCCCTTGCCTCGCCCTTCAAAATCCAGTAATCTCACCCATTTAAGAACGAAAAGGAATAATTTCTTTGGATACCTCGCCTCAAACCGACCATTGTTTGAACTTGCCGGAAACTGACTTTCCGATGAAAGCCAATCTCCCCACCCGGGAGCCCGAGCAAATTAAGAACTGGAATTTTAAAAAAACCTATAATCAAGTTCAAGAGCACAACAAAAACAAGCCCATTTTTGCGATGCCTGATGGCCCCCCTTACGCCAATGGCAATATTCACGTCGGCCATGCTCTAAACAAGATTCTCAAAGATTTCATTGTAAAGTATAAATCCATCTCTGGATTTCGCGCGTGTTTTATTCCGGGGTGGGATTGCCATGGCCTTCCCATTGAACATGCTGTTTCTAAGGAGCTAGGGAATAAACGCCGAGAAAAATCGGATTCCGAAATTAGGCAGCTTTGTCGGGCTTACGCCAACAAATATATTGATCTACAAAAGACCCAGTTTCAGAGACTTGGGGTCTTGGCGGATTGGGAAAATCCCTATAGGACCCTCGATAATTCCTATGAAGCCGCAATCATCAATGCCCTCGCGGATTTCTTTGAATGTGGTTACGTCTACAGGGGTGAAAAACCCGTCTACTGGTGTTGGTCTGACGGGACGGCTCTTGCGGAAGCCGAGGTCGAATACGCCGATAGAAAAGACCCGTCCGTCTATGTGAAATTTGAAGTGACAAAAAATTTAGAAAAACTGGGGAATCCAAAAGAAAAAACCTTTCTTATCATCTGGACGACCACTCCATGGACTTTACCAGCAAATTTGGCCATTTCTCTTAATCCTGATTTTGAATATGGGCTATACACAGTCGAGGGCGAGAACTGGGTTTTAGCCAAGGACTTGGCTGAGAGTTTTAGCAAGCTTGTCGGCAAGCCTCTTGTCTTAAGAAAATCCTTTAAAGGGAGCGACCTCGGCGGAGTTAAAAAAGCAGACTCTAACTTCGATGGGTTAGTGGCGACCCATCCTTTTGTGAATAGACCCAGTTATATCATTTTAGGAGACCACGTGACCCTCGATGCCGGAACAGGAGCGGTGCATACGGCCCCGGGTCATGGTCAAGAGGACTTCATAGTGTCGCAAAGATATAGTTTGGCGCCCTATAATCCTGTGGATGATTGGGGCAAATTCACTGATCAAGTTCCAGAATACAAAGGGATCAGAGTTTTGGACGCTAATCCCAAGATCGTGCAACGCCTCAGAGACTCGGGGCATCTCATTTTAGAACAAGTCATCGACCATAGCTTTCCCCACTGTTGGCGGTGTCACAATCCCATTATCTTTAGGGCTACTCCCCAGTGGTTTGTCACCATGGATAAAGAAGGTCGTCACGGACAAATCCGAAAGACGGCGTCAAAAGAAATTAAGAAAGTAAAATGGATACCCGAATGGTCAGAAAATAGGATCACCGCGATGGTCGAAAATAGACCCGACTGGTGTATTAGCCGACAAAGGCTTTGGGGAGTTCCGATCCCGGTATTTTATTGCGAAAAATGTGGGGAGGCCCATGCTGACCCTTCGACAATGCGAAACGTAGCCAAGAAAGTGGCCAAAGAGGGTTTAGAAAGTTGGTATACCTCAGATATCGGTGAATTTACTTCTCACTCCAAATGCAAATGCGGCCACGAAAAATTTGTCAAAGGTAAGGATATTTTGGACGTCTGGTTTGAAAGTGGAACATGTCCGTCAGCTATTCAAGAAACCCGTGAAGGACTCACTAACCCTGCAGATCTCTATATTGAGGGAAGCGATCAACATCGAGGATGGTTTCAATCCTGTCTCTTAGGAAACGTGGCCATTCGAGGAACCGCTCCCTACAAAGCTGTTGTTACCCATGGCTTTGTTAACGACGCCCAGGGCCGCAAAATGTCTAAGAGCTTAGGGAACGTTATTGACCCTTTGAAATTTATCGAGAAAAGTGGGGCGGAGATTTTGCGCCTCTGGACATCTTATGAAGACTACTCCAACGATCTGGCCGCCGGTCAAGAAAGCTTTGATCGCGTAACTGAGAGCTACCGACGCATCCGAAACACGTGCAGATACATTTTGAGTAATCTTAATGATTTTGATCCTAAGAAAGACAGCGTCCCCTATGAAGGTCTTCAAGACATCGACAAATGGGCCTTGAGCCGTTTAGGGTCCTATATCGAAACCTGCCGGCTGGGATATGAAAATTATGAATTCCATAAAATTTACCATGCCACTCAGAATTATTGCACTGTCGACTTGTCAGCAATTTATCTCGATATTTTAAAAGATAGACTTTATACAGCGAAGAAAGACGGACCTTCTCGTCGTTCCGCCCAAACGGTGATTTACAATGTTATTCATAATTTGATTATAGTTTTGGCCCCGATTCTTTCGTTTTTAAGCGAGGAGGTTTATTCATGCCTCACAAAGCAAAATGAAAGAAGTGTCTTTCTCAATGAATTTCCAAAACCTCCTCAGCAATGGACTAATCCTAGCTTAGAAGAAACCTGGAATAGGATTTTTGAAGGACGCAGTGTAGTAACGAAAAAACTCGAGGAAGCCAGAAAAGAAAAACTTATTGGTTCAAGTTTGGAGGCGAGGGTTATTTTAACCGTGCCCAGTAAGGATCAAGAAATCTTCGAGAAAAAAATCAAAGAACTCCCCTTTATTTTTATAGTTTCTCAAGTCGAACTGCGAGAAGGGGAAGGCTTTGAAGCCCAAGTCCTAAAGGCCGATGGAAAGAAATGCGATCGTTGCTGGACTTATAGTCCGAAAACAAATGCAAACCCCAAATTTCCTGGCGTTTGCGAGAAATGCGTAGAGGCCCTTTCATGAAAGTCAGATACCTCCTTTTGGCCACCATAAGCGGTGCGACTGTGGCTCTGGACCAAGTCACCAAAATGTTTGTTCACGTGCATTTTCATCTTCAGGAGATTTACACCATAATTCCTGGTTTTTTCGATATCACTTATGTTCGAAATTACGGTGCCGCATTTGGTGTTTTTGCTTCCACAGCAAAAAAGTTTCGGGAACCGTTCTTTCTTTTGGTTCCCTTTGTCGCCCTTGTCGTTATTATGCTTATATTGCGGGGCCTCAAAGACTCCCAACGGGGACAGATCTTTGGCCTTTCCCTTATATTTGGCGGAGCTATCGGGAATTACATAGATCGTCTTCGCTTTCAATACGTTATCGACTTTCTCGACTTTCATTACTCTGAGGTTTACCATTGGCCTGCTTTCAATGTCGCCGATTCGTCTATAGTCTGCGGCGTGGCCCTTCTTATTTTGCAAATGTTTCGTGAAAAAAAAGGAAGCGAGACCCGTACCTAAAGTGTGGCCCATTTTATACCAAACACCTTCGTTTTTTATTCCCACTTATCTCGCCGTCAACAGTCTTGCCTTTTGTTTTTGTATTTTGTGGGTTTTCTTTCGAGCCAAGGCCCTCAACCACAATCAAAATGCAGCTCTTAATTTATCTCTGACCGCAATGATTGGGACATTTATCGGGGCAAGGCTCTTTCATATTATTTTTGAACGTCCTTCATTTTATCTTTTAAATCCCTCCTTAATTTTTCAGTTTTGGATTGGTGGTTTTGTCTTTTATGGTGGCCTCGGGATGGCCCTTGTTTTGTGTTATCTCCACTGCCGCCTTAAAGGTTATAATTTTCTCGTCTATGCTGATTTGTTCGCTCCAGTTATTGCAGCAGGCTACGCTGTGGGTCGGTTGGGTTGTTTTTTTGCGGGATGTTGTTTTGGGAGACAAACAGATCTTCAATGGGGTGTGGTTTTTCCGTCTGGAGTCGAGGCTCCGCCAGGAATCCCCCTCCATCCGACACAAATTTATTCTTCGTTGTGGGAGTTTGGGGTTTTAGCCGCTCTTCTCATTTTAGAACGACGCTCTGAGTTCAAAAATAGAACTGGCCGGGTCTTCGGAATGTGGCTTATTCTTCACTCCATGGGTCGAGGTCTAGTCGAGCAATTTAGAGGTGACTTTCGAGGAAGGGCGCCATTTAATCTTAGTATATCAACCTGGTTGAGCATTGTGGCTTTGGCCGCAGGAATTTACTTACTTGGTTTAAAGAGGAATAAAAATGCATCCACTACTTCTTAAGATTGGGTTTATTAAACTTCATACCTACGGCCTTATGATCGTTATAGGTTTTCTCTGCGGACTCTATCTCATATACACCGAAGCAAAGAGACAGGGTTTAAATCCCGACCGCGTTGTCGACCTCTCCTTTTTGGGGCTTGGCTTCGGACTGGTGGGGGGACGAATCGTTTATATTCTCACCCGTCTTGATTATTTCAGCCAGCATCCCATCGAAGTTTTTTACTTTTGGGAGGGGGGACTCGTCTTCTACGGAGGATTTCTCGGCGGAGCACTGGCCTTCTGGTATTTTTCTAAGAAATATAAACTCCCCTCTCTCCAAGTCATGGACATTGCAACGCCCTCCCTCGCTATTGCCCATTTCTTCGGTAGACTGGGATGTTTTTCGGCGGGATGTTGCTTTGGTAAACCCGCTCCGAAAGGCCTCCCCTGGGGCGTTACTTTTAGCGATCCCTTGAGTTTGGCTCCGCCAGGGATCCCCCTTCATCCTACTCAACTCTACGATGCCTTAAATGCTCTTATTATTTTCTCGGTTCTTATGTTTTTTCGACGCCGCGAAAAGTTCACGGGCCAACTTCTCGTCATCTATATGCTCATGTACGCCGTCGGCCGCTCCGTTGTTGAGATTTACCGAGGCGATAGCATTCGAGGATTTGTTATTGATCCGTATTTGAGCACAAGCCAATTTTTATCGATTTTGGCCTTTATCTTTGGAATTTATTTGTGGCGGCGATGGTCGAAGAGATATCCCATTAAGACAGTGTGAGTTTGTGCGCTTATAAACTACAATTTGACCATCAAGTTCCCTATGCCAAAAACGGTTCGCACATCTTAGAAAACCTCAGATTAAGATGCCAGGGCCACAATACTTGGCATGCCATAGAGGTTTTCGGGAGAGAATATATTCAGTCATGCCAGTCGAAATTTGGCCAGCTCCAAAAAACCGTGAAACGGATCTCAAAACTGTAAAATAGTAAGGGGCACCTTGTGGGCTGCAAATAATGAATCGACCCAATTTGGCACGGATTGCATAGGATTCTCCTCAAAGGAGTACTCTATGCGCGCTTTTGTTGTATCGACTACTATAATTCTCTTCGTGAGCTTCAGCTTTGGGGAACAAACTAGTCAAGGGGGCGGAGTTCTCATTTTCAAAAATGGAAAAGTCATGCCGTTCACTTCGGAGGGAGACTCTTCCAATAGAACACTCCCTACCAGTCAAGGTCCGAATAAGATCACCAATGAAAAACCAGATTATATTATCTTAGACCGTGTAGCGACTCCCATCGACAAAGCGCCAAATGCGAGAGACCTCCTCCTCAAGGCGCAAGACTCGGGACTAAATCTAATCGAAAATCCTAGTGACTTCCGCGATCCACGGGTGGTGGAGTTTTTCTTAAGCCTCGTCGAGGCTTACAATAGAGCCAAAGCCGCACCGGAGATTATAGATCCTGGAGCCCTGGCTATTATTGGGTTCAGAATTGGTCAGGTCCAAGTTCACTCCCTCAGAGAAGATCCGTCGGAAGTGCTAAATGATGAGGTCGGCAAATATGTTGCAAAGCGAGACGCTGCCGGGATCGGGGTTTATCGGATTTTTGAAGGCCTAGATCAAAAAGAGCGAACTGCAACCGCATTACATTCGATCCTTCAAGTATGTGGCCTACCCAATCTTGCTGTGCGAGAGGCCGTTTATTTGATCTTTTACAAGAAAAGGAAATAGAAATTCTTGCTAGATTGGTAGCCACTATTTTCCATGGAGTACTTATGAGGTTTAGTTTTGCGATTGCAACTTTATTAGGCTTAATCCAACTTTGTGACCGAGCATCAGCCAAGGGTGACGACCCATGCGGCATTAGTAATCTTAGAGCTTCAAGAGCTGACGTAAGTTTCCACGTCACATGTAATTACAATAGAAAGTTTGACAATATTCCTCGAATCCCCATTTGCAAAGATAGCGTCGCTACTGTCCTCCCCCTCGTTCTTTCCGCCAGAGACTCCAACGGTAGAGTTTATCTTAGCTTAAATGATGATGATAAGGGCACCTGTGTGTATGGTGTAACCCTTGCCGATTAAATCGAATCGCACAGCTTTTCTTTGTGTAATGCTTCGGTATCGATGTCTACTCGTCATCGAATATCTTGTCGCCTAATATCCTTGCGGGAGAAAAACACCCGGTACACTGCCATTTGTGTAAATCCCAAAGGCGGCCCAACTACACTGGGAACACGCAGGATTACCTCCATTATCAGCAGCAAATTGATTCATATCGGGTTGCCCAAAAACAAGGTCGGCTGCTTGTCCGTTTTGAATTGGAAATGAATTCCAAACTAAGACTCGATTGTTAAAAGTATCGCCTACAAAAATGTGGTTGAGATCCATAAAGATGCCCCAAGGCTGACTTAAACCTTGGCTACCAGCACTAGCTCCGGCAGTAGCCATGCTCGATTGTCCCAAGACCACATCTGCCGACTGCTGGTTGATTGTAGGGATGGAATTCCAAATCAAAACTCGATTGTTGAACCGATCGGCTACGGCAAGGCGGTTACCGAGAACAGCTACGTGGATTGGTGAAGAAAGGTTTTGTGAACTCAGCGCCCCAGCCACACAACTTCCCGTAGCAACATCGGCTACATTACAGTTCATGTTAGGTTGTCCCAATACAACATTTGCCGCTTGGTTGTTGGCGGTAACCGGAAGATTATAGATCAAAACCCGATTATTACCAGCATCACTCACGTAAAGTCTCTGGTTATCGACAGCTATTCCACTGGGCGCCCAGAGACTTTTTGATGTCACACCTCCACCTTGATTTGCACCTATTGCTGCAAGAGTTGATTGACCTAAGACAAAGTTTGCCTGTTGTTGATTCTGAACTATAGGGAGATTCCAAATAAGAATCCGATTGTCAGATCTATCCGCTAAGTAAAGATATTTTGAATCACTGGTGATAGCTATGGGATTGGCCATTCCGAGGGTTGTATTAGGATTATTATTAGCACTAGTTAAAAAACCAGGTTGACCCAACTCAAGGTCGGCCGGCTGATTATTTATTGTGGGAAGATTGTTCCAAACAAGGACTCTCCCCTGATCGGTGGAATAGAGTATTTTGCCATCAAAAAATATACTTTGTGGACTCACCGTATAGGCCGTAGGTGCACCGAGTCCCTCATCAACAGAATTGGAATTAAAATCAGGTTGACCTAAAACTAGATCTGGAGGTTGTTGACTTGAGGTGATCGTAGACTTCCAAATAAGAAGACGATTATTGTTCTTATCTGCCAAAATGGAAACAGGTGGGATAGTTCCATTAGCTGCATATTTTATGCATGAGGTGGTATAGATTAAAAAAAATAGGGCAAAGCTAATATGGTATTTCTTAGAGCGACCCAGCATTCCGTATAAGAGTAGACGTACCCATCTAAAATGTAAATATTTTGATTCCAAGGGAGAGATCGGCCGATCCGAAACGGTCGTTAGAGCTGTAAAATCTTTTGTCACGGTCAACAACTACTGTGCGGATTCAGTGGCTATGGCGGGGAGTTCTACCCCCCGGGTTCTTTGTGATTTTGTGTGGAACAAGTAGGGAAGGACTGTTCCCAGGTTTAAGGCTTCAGGTAAGCTGGGATCAGGTCAGGGAATCGGGTCTTTGAGTCTGGGTTCAGGGTGAATCTATTACCCTGACTCCCCAAACCGATGGCCGCTGCCTGAAGCCTTTGCCTAAAATTCCACACAGCCTCATAAAGAATCTTAAACTCAAGTTAAAGACACTTTCAGGCCCCTCCTAGGCACTATTTCGGTAACATTTATCGTGATTCAACTCGGTCCCTAACCGCCAAAAATTGGCACTCCGAATCCCATAAACGTCACTGGTTTAGTCATTTCCACCCTCTCCGCAAAATTATTACAGTCCCAGACGGCATAATTTAAGCAATCTTTGCACTCTGATTTACCGGAGGAATTATGACGTTGGCGAAAATTATAACTATAACAACTTTGTCCCTTGGGCTCGTTCTCAATATGGGCTGCAGCAGCAGCTCGCCAGGAACAAGTTCCAGCACTGTTGTTAGTACGTCAGGCATTACAAGCTGTACTACGTCAACAACAAGTAGTTCCAATATCTGTATACCTAATCTACAAACAGAGGTAGATTACGAGGGTAAAGTTGCGGTCACCAATGCCGCTTTATTACAAACCCTCCTCACCAATGATCCACTCCAATCAGTTCCTTCGCAAAGTTACATAACCAGTCATACTTATATAGATATCTTGCTTCAGCCAAGTTCCACTGGCCCCAGCGTAACCATGACCATTTTTATCGGACAACTTCCTCAAAATGCCCTACCGATAGACGCACAATATATTCCATACTTCGAATGGGACAATGTTATAAATGGGCCGGTTCAATTCACAGCAAATACCTCTAACCCAAGTGCCGGAACAATTTCTGTAATTCCCGCCGGTCTATCTATATTGGATTATATCAACATTACCTCTTCTCAAAATTATCCCTGGGACGGCAGTTATCCTGATATGCCAGCTATGACTATCACGATCGGCAGCCAGGCTCCTGGCTCAACCACAGGCGGAACGCCTCCGGCCTTTGGAAGTGTGGGACTGATCAATGTCCTATAACCATATTGATTAATATCATATAATTTCCTAATCTCCTTTTATGAAAGTCAAATGCCCTACATGTCAAAAAGAAACCGAATGGAGCGAGCAAAATCCTTTTCGCCCTTTCTGTTCTGACCGCTGCAAAATTCTTGATCTAGGGGCGTGGGCCATGGAAAAACATGCTATCCCTGTGGATCCTTCCGAACAGGAATCAGAATCCCCGTCAAATCTCGAAATACCCGAAGACGACAAAAATCCAAAAAAATAACCCTTGACTCACTAAACCCCTCTGGGGCCTACTTTTGCCTAAGGGAAAGATTAGCAGTTTAACGTCAACAACTTATGGGAGATAACCATGAATAAAGCCGAACTCATCGAAGCCGTATCAAAAGGTACAAAAACCAGCAAAGCTCAGGTAGAGAGAATCCTCGACACGACCCTTGAGACCGTAAAGCGCCAAGTTAAGAAAGGTGACGATGTCAAACTCGTCGGCTTTGGAACTTTCGTAAAAGCTAAACGTAAAACCCGTAAAGGCCGAAACCCCCAAACCGGAAAAACCATCACGATCCCTGCTTGCAATTATCCTAAGTTCAAAGCTGGGCGCGAATTCAAAGGAATGGTTCGATAACCCCAGCCTTTCTTATAGCCTTAACAAGACGGAGTCCTAGGACTCCGTTTTTTTTCAAGTGAGCTCTAAGTTTTTTTGTTGTATAAGTCTTAAATGGCCAAATTTGATTCAAAAAATCTTAAACACATTGCAGTCCTGACCAGCGGTGGCGATGCCCCAGGGATGAATGCTGCGATCAGAGCCGTTGTTCGTGTTGGCATTTTTAATGATCTTAAGGTGACCGCCATATACAGAGGGTACCATGGTCTCATAGACCAAGACTATGAGGAGCTTCAGCCCGGCTCAGTGGCCAACACTATTCAAAGGGGTGGAACCATAATCAAAACTGATCGCTGTAAAGAATTTTATACGAAATCAGGAAGGGCTAGGGCTGCAAAACATTTTCGAAGTGCCGGATTCGACGGTTTAGTCACCATTGGAGGGGATGGCACGTTCACTGGAGCCCACTTTCTCTGGAGGGAACACGGGATTCCAGTGGTAGGGGTACCTGGAACCATTGATAACGACGTTTACGGAACGGATCGGACAATAGGATTCGACACAGCCGTTAACACTGCAATGGATGCCATAGATAAGGTGCGCGATACAGCCGCAAGTCATGACCGACTCTTCATTGTTGAGGTCATGGGCCGAAATTCGGGACACATCGCTTTAGAAGTAGGGCTCGCCGCCGGAGCGGAAGAAGTTTTTATCCCCGAATACAAAGTTTCGATAAAACACGTCTGTAAGGTCATTGAGCGAGGAATTAAGCGGGGAAAAAAATCGAGCATCCTCATATGCGCCGAAGGCCAAACGCCGGGCCGAAGTTACGGTATTGCCAAAGAAATAAAAAAAGCCTCAGGGTATGAAGCTAAGGTGTGTATATTAGGTCATATTCAAAGAGGTGGGAGTCCCACCGCGTACGATAGAAACTTAGCCAGCCGAATGGGCGCGGCAGCCGTTAGTTTTCTTCTTAAGGGTTTTACAGATATCATGGTTGGTGAAGTAAATCAGAATATCAGGGCCGTGCCCCTTAAAGATGCTTTTTCTAAGAAAAAAGTCGTCCGAAAAGATTGGCTAAACCTAGAAAAAACCTTGTCAATTTGACGTTTTCCCGAGATTTTGATTTGACCTAGCGATCGAGTCAAGATACGAGTTAGGGCGTGTCCTCATTTGGGGATCGTCACGAGAGCTTGAATTATATCGATTATCGCGGTCGAGAGTCGACCGGTACCGTCGTGACCCGAAGGGGAGAAGCCGTAGCGGGACTACGGCGCCGACGAGCAACAAAGAGAAGCGATTTAATTCAAGCTCACAGTAGGTTCCCAAATGAGGACACGCCCGAGTACCCATACAGGAGATTTTTGTGAATAAGATACTTATTGCTTCACTCTTAGCCGTTGCTGTCGGTTGTGTAAAAAATGACGGAAATATCTCAAACACGCCTACCGCTGATTCCAAAGAAATTTTAATAGGTGAATATGGATCCATGACCGGGGGAGAAGCCACCTTCGGAATAAGCACCCACCAAGGGATAATGTTAGCCGTTAAAGAACAAAATGCCGCAGGTGGAATCAAAGGTAAACAAATTAAGATCTCTAGTGTCGACGACCAAGGCAAGCCAGAGGACGCAGCGACCGCCGTTACAAAACTTATAACCCAAGATCATGTCACCGCCATTTTGGGCGAAGTTGCAAGCTCCAGGTCTTTAGCCGCCGCGCCCATCGCTCAACAATACAAGATCCCCATGATTAGCCCTAGTTCCACAAACCCCAAAGTCACCGATGTCGGTGATTATATTTTTAGAGTCTGCTTTATTGATCCCTTCCAAGGCACAGTTATGGCCAAATTTGCTTATGATACATTGAAGGTTCGAAAAGTTTCAATAATGAGAGACGTGAAGTCAGACTATAGCGTGGGGCTTTCGACTTTCTTTAGAGAAACATTCACTAAGCTAGGTGGAAAGATACTCAGCGAAGAAACTTATGTTTCTAACGACATCGATTTTAAAGCGCAGTTGACCTCGATAAAATCGGTTAAACCTGAAGCCATATTTATTCCCGGCTACTATACCGAAGTGGGTTTGATCGCAAGACAAGCAAGAGGTCTCGGAATTAAAGCTCCTCTTATGGGTGGAGACGGATGGGATAGCACCAAGCTCTATGAAATTGGTAAAGAGTCCGTTCTGGGTTCTTATTTCAGCAACCATTACACTACGGACTCTAAGGACCCCACGGCCCATGATTTCATGGACAGATTCAAAAAGGAATATGCCGTTATTCCAGACGGTCTATCCGCAATGGGGTACGACGCTGCAAAAGTCCTTTTTGACTCCTTAAATCGAGCCAAGACATTAAACCCGTCTGATGTCCGGGACGCCATTGCTTCCACAAAGAATTTTAACGGTGTAACGGGTCATATTACAATTAACGAACAGAGAAATGCCACCAAATCGGCGGTCGTCGTTAAAGTGGCCGGTGATCATAACGTTTACGTAACCACCATTAATCCCTAAAAGATGAGCGACCTGTGGAAGCATTTTTTCAGCACATCATAAATGGAGTCAGCTTAGGCAGCATTTATGCGCTGATCGCCCTGGGCTACACGATGGTCTACGGCATATTGCAATTAATTAACTTCGCCCACTCAGATGTCTATATGATCGGGGCATTTATCGGGTTTTATTCGGCCAAACTCCTCGGAGTAAGCGATAGTCCCAGTTACGGAAGTTTTTTTTCTGTGCTCTTGATTGCGATGATTGGCTGTGGAATTTTGGGTTTTACCATTGAACGCTTGGCCTACAGGCCCCTTAGGAATGCCCCAAAGCTAAATGCCCTCATCACGGCCATAGGTTTAAGTTTGTTATTTGAGTATTCTGGCCAGATCGTTTTTGGGGCCACTCCCCAACTCTTTCCCAATATTCTTGCTGATTCTATTATTTTCTCCTTCGGCGAAGTGCGGATCACTCGCTTTGACGCCACGATCCTACTCACCAGCCTCTGCCTTATGGTCATCTTAAGGTACATTATTCAAAGTACAAAACTGGGGAAAGCCATGAGGGCCACAAGCTTTAATGGCCAGTGGGCCAGTCTAATGGGGATCCCTGTTGATCGAATTATCAGTATGACTTTTGTCATCGGTTCGTCCCTCGCTGCCGCGGGAGGGATTTTGGTCGGGATAAAATATCCAAAAATTGAACCGTTGATGGGGGTCATGATCGGTCTTAAAGCCTTTGTCGCCGCTGTACTTGGAGGCATTGGAAATATTGCCGGGGCCGTTTTGGGAGCTCTTATTATGGGAATCGCCGAAGAATTCGTCGTAGGCTATGGCGCCAGCACCTACCGAGATGCTCTGGCTTTTGGAATACTCATTGTCATTTTACTTTTCAGGCCGGCAGGAATATTGGGGAAATTTTCAGTGGAGAAAGTTTAGTGGTAGATCTAAAGAGATCAGTGCTTTTCCCGGTCATGATGCTCTTTGTTTTTGCGGGTCTCAATTATATTCTTCCACACACTTTCAACGCTTATATTCAGACGCTTATCGTCTACAGCTGCATCAATATTATTTTAGCGGTGAGCTTGAATTTGGTGAATGGCTTTACTGGCCAATTCTCCATTGGCCATGCCGGATTTATGGCCGCGGGCGCTTACTTGAGTGCCTATTTGACCATGAATCACGCCCACTGGGCCGGATCTAGCGACGGTCTTAATTTTTTCTTTAACACGATTGCAGGGGGAGTGATCGCAGGTCTTGCTGGCTATGCCGTCGGACTTCCGAGCTTAAGGCTTAAGGGAGACTACCTCGCTATCGTGACCCTTGGATTTGGTGAAATTATACGAGTTGTTTTACTCAATATCGACGCTGTCGGAGGGGCCAGGGGCATGTACGGTATTCCCAAGACGGCCAACTTTTTTTGGGCTTTCACGTGGGTATTCATTTGCATAATCACAATTAAACGCCTGATCTACTCGACTCACGGACGCGCTTTCTTAAGCGTTAGAGAAGATGAAATTGCCGCGGAATCCGTAGGCATCAATACCACTCGATATAAGGTTCAAGCCTTTGTGATCAGTTCTTTTTTCGCCGGAGTAGCAGGATCCATTTTTGCCCACTATTTGAGCTATCTCAATCCAAGCACCTTTAGTTTTATGAAGAGTATCGACGTCGTGGTTATGGTTGTCTTAGGGGGAATGGGAAGCATCAGTGGAAGTATTCTGGCGGCCATCATCATCACAATATTACCGGAAGCTCTACGTCCCCTTCAGGAAATTACGAAAATCGATTTTAGAATGGTGATCTATTCTCTGACCCTCATTGTTTTGATGCTAGCCAAACCACAAGGACTCTTTGGCAAGTTAGAACTCTCAGACGTCTGGAAGCGTTTATCAGAAAAATCTTTAGGCAAGAAAAATGGTTAGAAGTTGTCCTTTCGACCGATCACTCATCAGGGAGTATTTTTAAAAATGGCTTCAGAGGTTCTCCTTAAGGCCAAAGACGTAACCATCAAATTTGGTGGGTTAGTGGCCGTGTCCAATTTCAATTTGGAACTTTGTAAGGGAGAACTTGTCGGCCTCATCGGGCCAAATGGGGCGGGAAAGACCACCGCCTTTAACTTATTAACAGGAGTCTATCAACCCACCTCGGGAGAAATCCATTTGGTGGGTCTGCCAACCTTAGACGTCAGGCCCTATGAGCTGTCCCAAAGGGGAATTGCTCGAACATTTCAAAATATCCGACTCTTCAAAGAGTTAACTGTTCTTGAAAACATACTCGTGGCGGCTCACCAGCATGTGACCTACACCATGATCGAAGCCGTGTTGATGTCCAAACGCATGAAAATTGAAGAGCGAGCCATGCGCGAAAATGGATTTGAGCTTTTGAAAATTTTTAAACTTGAAGATCGCGCCCATGAAAAAGCATCTTCACTGCCTTATGGTCAACAAAGAAGACTGGAAATTCTAAGAGCCCTTGCCACGGCCCCCCAGGTTCTACTCCTCGATGAACCTGCCGCGGGCATGAACCATAGCGAAACCCACAGCCTTATGGAAACCATCGCTGAGATAAGAAAACAATTTGGTGTCACCATTCTTTTGATTGAACACGATATGAAACTCGTAATGGGGATCTGCGAACGTATTTTAGTCCTCGATCACGGGATAACAATTTGTGAAGGTGTGCCGCAAAAAATTCAGAGAGACCCACGAGTCATTGAAGCGTATCTTGGGTCATCGGCAACTCAGCCTATCGGACATGCCCCATGACGGATTCAAAAACCCTGCTCTCGGTACGAGACATTAGAGTTAAATACGGAAATATTGAGGCCTTAAAGGGAATTAGTTTTGAAGTTTCTGAAGGCGAGGTTATTTCTTTAATTGGAGCGAATGGGGCCGGAAAAAGCACGACCCTTAGGGCCATTAGTGGGCTTCTCAAACCTGTATCAGGGCAGATTGAATTTCAAGGAACGTCCATCGCAGGCCTGAAGCCTCATCTTATCGTCCGCAGAGGTGTTCTCCAAAGCCCCGAAGGTCGAGGCATTTTTGCCAATCTTTCTGTTCTAGAAAATTTAGAAATGGGCGCCTTCACACGCTCGGACGGTCGTGCTGAAATCGCAAAAGACCTTGAAAAGATTTACGGAATGTTCCCAAGACTTAAAGAGCGTCTTAAGCAGCAAGCGGGAACTCTTTCCGGCGGGGAGCAACAGATGTTAGCTATTTCGCGGGCTTTAATGGGACGTCCCAAAATCCTCCTCTTGGATGAGCCTTCGTTGGGTCTGGCACCGCAAATCGTAGATAAGATCTTTGCTATTATTGAACAAATCAATCGTGAGGGCGTCACAATCCTTCTTGTCGAACAAAACGCCAATCAAGCTTTACGAATCTCTCACCGAGGCTACGTTGTAGAAACTGGAAAAATCGTTCTTACGGGTAAAGGATCTGACCTTCTCTCTGATGAAAAAGTCCGCGAAGCTTATCTGGGTGGCTAGATAGTGAGGGCCGTCTGCTCCCCTCCTCCTATGCCAAAAGCGATAGAAAGAGGAGAGTCAGACACCCTACTTTGAAAATTATCGTTTTAACTGAATAACTTCACCTAAGAGCTCATCACTGGTGGTGATGGTCTTGGCATTGGCCTGGAATCCTCTTTGATTTTGAATCAAATTCACGAACTCCATAGCGAGGTCCACTGTTGAACGCTCTAAACTCTTTGCATAGATCTTTCCACGACCACCGGATTGGGGAACTCCGATAGCGGGAGTACCGCTGTCATGACTTTCTTTAAAGCGGTTATTGCCCACTTTATAAAGTCTTTCCGCGGCGTCGAACTTGGCAATACACATTTGTGCCAGGTCTTTTGTCTCACCGTTTGAGTAGAGAGCCGAGAGAACGCCGGTGTCACTGAAGGACATATTCGTGATGGTCCCTGCGGCAGCTCCATCTTGCATCCACGCCATGAGATCACTTTCTTTACCAAACTGGACAGTTCCTTTAAGACCCTTACCCTTGTTGGTTGTGATGGCATCCCCGAAACTAATATCAATCTTTTGATTGGGGAGAGCTCCACCGGTGAAGGTAAAATTGGTGTTATTAACAACCTGAGTATCGAGTTTACCGTCAACAGTGAAGGTGATCTTTCCGCGAGAGACTTCCGCCATCTTCCCTTCTTTTCCACCACTGACTTCTTTGCCATCGCACATTCCATGCCATTCCCATTGACGGTCAGCGGTCTTATTGAAGTACATGGTCATCAAGTGCTTGTTGCCTTGAGTATCAAAAATTTCAACTCCCGTAGCATATTGCGAGGTTTCGCTGGGCTTATCTGGGTTAAAATTAATACCGACGTCAGCTCGGCTGTCTAAGTTGGCGGTGATTTCCAATTTCTTAGTAGCTCTTGCAGGTGTAATGGCTTTAGGAAGGTGAACGTCTTCAATTTTACTAGAAATCTTTCCGTCACTATCTGGAGTAAAACCCTGAATGCGTTGGTTATCATTCGTAACAAGATAACCATCTTTATCGAAATGAAGTGAACCATCCCGAGTAAAGCTCTGGCCATCCGATCCGCGAGCCACAAAATAACCGTCCCCTGAAATAGCAAGATCGGTCGCATTTTCTGTCGCATCAAGATTACCTTGGGCAAGGATGGGATTAACGGCGCCGATTTTCACGCCACGACCAATTTGGTTTCCACCCAAAATACCCTTGAGATTCTTGGCAATAACATCTTGAAACTCAGCACGGCTCGACTTGTAACCTGTTGTGTTGGCGTTGGCGATGTTATCGGCAACAACACCCAAGGCTTCACCCTGCGCTTGTAGGCCCGATACGCCCGTAAACATCGATGATAAAACACCCATTATGACCTCCCTGTCATCGACTCTTCCGTGGCAGTCCGTCCACCATAGAGTCATTTAAGTGAGGGCCCCCTCTGAAACTTCGAGGACCAGCCCGGTTTAAATTATAAAATTACAGTGCTATCAATATTAGTAAATACGTTCTCCTTCATAGTTTCTCGATCCATCGTAGTGACAACGGTCTTATTTTTCACACTGACTATAAGCGCATTATCGCCCATCAGAATGAGGCTCTCTTTACTCCCCTTCTTTGCCGCTTTTTCTACAGCATCACTCAGTCGAGCGAGATCTTCCGGTTTAAAACTTATCCCACGACTACTCATACGATCGAGTGCGTGCTGACTAAATTTTAGCGAGCCACTGGAATCACTTTCTAATATGGGTTTGGCCTGAGGGGGTTGCTTTTTAATAACTTCATCGAGCAATCCATCAAATTGACCCGCTTTATCTGGTTTACTCGGAAGATTTGGAGTAACGGGTAAAGTGGTCCCGATCGCGCTTCCAATTCCCAGATTCTTATCGATCACTTGGCCTCCTTTCATTTAACTTCTGAGGGATAATTTCTCCCGCCTTGCGTTCGTCATAATTTGAAGCCACTTTCGTTTCTGGCTTTACCGTCACAGGTTTAGCCATGGCTTCTGCAGCAATATCTTCAGCCGTCATAGGCTTACCCTCCTTATTGAGAGCAGGCGCCGCAGGGGCCTCCTTCTCATTTTGGGTTGTTTTAAGATTCTCGTCTTCAATTTTTTGAACATCCTGAAGACGAACCTTCTGATCTCCGACCATAAGCATTGGGCCTTCGGGAGTATAATTTACTCCTGTTATAGTCCCTTTAGTTTCCGTGAGAACGCCAATTTTCTTTCCGCCATTTTCAGCCTCGACGTTAAACATATATTTGCCGGGCTTTACATCGCGGTTGTCGTTATCGGTGCCTGCCCACGAGAGTTTGTTTGGCCCTTTTTTAAGATTCCCAAATTCAACGGTTTTAACCACCGTGCCGTTCTCGTCGGCAATGGTCAACTTGATCTTCGCCGCATCCCCCATCAGATTAAATCTGAGCTCTGTAGCTTGATCTCCAGGTTGACGCAAAATCTGCCGCGAGTCGGCTTTAATGGTTCTGCCCAAGAAGTTCAATGCCTCATACTTTTGCATGGGATCTTGCGCCCGGGTGAGCCCCTCTAGATTCTTATTTACGTTGAAGAGTTGCTCAAGGCTTGTAAACTGCGCAAGCTGGGCCGCCATCTCATGACTCTGCATGGGATTCATCGGATCTTGGTTTTTCATTTGGGTCAACATAAGCTTCAAGAAATCGTCCTTGTCGAGCGTGTTATGAGCTTTTCTTTTACTCTTAGTAGCTTCGGTAACTCCTCCAGGGTTGGCGATATCGTTGAGCTGATCCCCCACGCTTTTATCGCCAGGTCTCATGTTCTTGTCGACCTTGTCAGACTTCAAATCAGGTGGGGCTGCAGAATAGTGGACATTAACGTCATCCCCAAAATCATGACGCTGTGTCGCTTTTGAAAAATTCTGAACTCCCACTTTGTTTGAAATCATCTTTAATCCTTTGCCTTAGAGATCTACCTTTTTAAATCTACGCTACGACATTAAGCCGTCCTGAAACCGAACTGCGTGTACTCATGGCCCGCTGAGCCTGGGCCGCTCGATCCAACGTCGACATCGTCCTCTGAGGTCCACCGCGAAGCGAATTTAAAGTTTCGGTAAACTCTCGTCGGTTGTTCTGCTGCTGATGGAAGTTATTGGCGAAATCTCGAGCCGCCCCGAAATCGGGCTGACCCCTGGAGAATCCTTGGGTGTCCCTTTGTCCAACGGACACATCCAACTTATCCATACTCAGATTATGACCAGCTAATCCATGGCGAAGATCATTGGCACTTTGCTCAATGAGTTTTTTAACCTCGCCTCGCTCAGTGGTCATTTGAATATTGACACGGTTACCTTCCATCGCGACTTTCAATTGGATCTCACCCAAATGATCGGGCTTGAGAGACATGCGAATTTCTCCACCGCCTTTCTGCGCTAACATCTGAGCTTGATTGACAATGCTACGAATGGCCTCTTGCTTTGCGTCTTGCCCACCTTTTAACTCACTGGCGGCGGCTCCGCCCCCTACTACAGCTCCAGATAAATCAGCTTTCGCAGGAGTCAAGTCATGAGCAGTCAATTGAGGAGCTGAAGTTTGAGAAGATACTGAAGATGAGTCTTCAACATTCTTAATCGACAGCTTATCCTCTTTAATCCCCTTGCCCATATCCTTAACCTCGGCTCGGTTCGCAAAACTAGATTGACCCGTCATAGAATTTGAAATCAAAGTGGCCGGTGTCATCATCCTGTCTTGTTGAACGGGACTTTGAGTCGACACATCCATTCCAGTGTTGCTTTGATTGGTGGGCAAAGTCGCCAATGGCGACCCATCTTGATTAGACTGCCCAGAAACCAAGTCGGAGAACCGACTCGAATGCTGAAGGCTAGGCTGAGGAGTAACTCGGGAGCCAGACTGAGGAGCTTTCACCTTGTCCCCATCTAGGGCTTCGCTTTGATTATCCGAAGTTTCGGCTAAATAAGAAGCCAAGGGAGCCGCCGAGTGACTCTCCAAGTGATTCGATTGAGACGCCTCTCGCACTTTTTCGTCCCTCAGTTGAGAATTGGGATTATCGCCCAAAACATTTCGGGTCTGAGTGACTCCCTCTTGAGAACGTCCTTTTAGAGAGGACTTACCTAACCTACTCTCATCCGTTCCGTCCACTTTTGGAGCGCCCAGGGCTGCTGCTCCTACGAGGGCCACAAGCAAAGCCGGGGTTATCACCTGTTTTCGGTTCGTCTGCAACTCGGAGAGCATCTTTGAGAAGAGCTCTGTCGCCCTAGCTTCTTCCTGAGGGTTAAGGCCTAGTTTTTTTACCACCACTCCCATAGTCTCTTTTGGTGTGGTTCGAAGGCCATCTTGTGACAATTCTTTGAATGCCTGGATAAGTCTATCCGGCTTAACACCCAACTCACTCTCAAGTGAGGCCATAAATTGAGCGATAGGTTTTGTCACAGATGGTACCGTCGCACTCGACAATCCCATTGGAAGAGCGGTCCCTTCAACTTGGCCCATTTCGTCAGTAGCCACTTTCATTAATGCCAGTGACTGAGATGGTTGGGCCATAACTAAGGACGGAATTTCCCACAACCCTTTTTCTTTAAGATCACTTTCGGTTTTCTCATCTAAGCTTTCCTTTGCAATTTGGCTCACGGGATAGCTCACGGCCATATGTTCAAAGCTTTGGGCAACAACGCCCGCCTTGTCATCAATGCCACTTTCTACTTTTACTTCTCGTTTACCGGCTATTTTAGGCCCAACGTTAAGAGCTTCTCGCTTCTGAACGGGACCTTTTTTTGTTTGCACCGTTTCTTTACTAGAATCTCTTTCGGTGGCCCGGTTGAGAACGTTTCCGAAATCCGAATCATCTTTAAGCTGTGGATCTCGTGCAGAGCTCTCGTTGCGAGGCTTTACATCAGAATTTAGAGGAGAAAACAAATTTAAACTTGCATCCATATTTTTCCTCCTTTCTTTAGATTTTACTCTTTAAAAAGAGTTCCATGCTTAAAAGCATGTCTGACCTTTATAAGGGCACATCCTTTGCGCCCTAATTGTTCGCTGCCGCCTTAAAGCCGGCAAAACGTTCAGAGAGATGTTTTGCCTTTTCCGGGTCCATCATATTTAGAATTTCGGCGGCATTTTTATTCTTCATTTTTGCAAGAACTTCTACAGCCAGGTCTTCGTTTAACCCCTGAATAATAGTAGCGGCTTGGGCTGGCTTCATATTCGAATAAACCGATACAAGTAAATTCACCTTATCTCCATCAGACTTGACCTTACCCTCGAGTTTAGTTGCAATTTTTGCCCGGACGTCTTCTAATGCTGCTAGACGTTTCTCCAAGTCCTCCTTTTGTTTCTGCAATTCTTCGTCCAATTTGTTTAAAGCCGCTTCACGGGCGTCGAGTTGCTTCTTTCTTTCTTCTAACTTTGTGAAAAGAGTGATCTCTTCATCGGTCCACGCCCTTTTTGTGGATTTTACCTCTGAGATATCTGGAGATACGTCTGGGGATTTTTTTTCCTCAATTCTCTTTGCATCGGCACTTTTTGCCGAGCTCTCCGAGGCGCGGGCCGGACCAAAAAAATTGATTTCGATCTTATTGAGGAGCTTTGAAGATAAATCTTCCGTAACCCAGAGATAGCCTAATAGGCCCGCAGAGAGGACAGATAGAAAAATTTCGACACCCTTAAAGCGGGGTCCTTTCAATTTTTTCGAAGAAAACGCATTCTTGGCAATTTTTGCCTTGTTGGCCAGTTTTCTTCGTTCTTTAAAAAAATCTTGATAACCGTTCATCAGTCACCTTCCCCCAGCTTTAAATCGCGTTACGACAATTTCATCTATTATCTTAGCCTCAAGCTTAGCCTGGTTTTTTTTGTAAACTTCTCTCTGCTTTTCTTTTAATTTTTCTAAAATCATCGTCTCTTTTGCGGCATTAATTAGGATTTCCTGCTTGCCTTCCATAATCTGCGTATGGTTGATGACGATATCTCTTTGTCGGACTATTTTTACTTTTTGACCTGCCATATAGTCGTTAAGTTCAGTGAGTTCGGCGATACTTACACCATCATGGGCCCCTTGGACCTCAAATGATTTAGCTTCAGCCCTATGCAGGTCGGCGTAGAGTTTTCTGTATTCTTCTTTTTGCTTTTCTAAGGCCTGAAAGGTTTCATTGAAGTCCCTTTGCGCCACTTCCTCTTCAAGTTTTCGATGTTCAAGAAGACTTTGATATGAAAAATTAAATTTTCTCATCGCGAACCCACAATTTGACTCATTATCTTTGTACATTCTGAGATCGAATACCGAGTTCCGACATCTTGTTTGAGAAATTCTTCGATTTGTTCATGAAGGTCGATGGCGCGATCCACCTTTGGATTACTTCCCGTACGATAAGCTCCGATATTTATGAGGTCCTCAGCTTGACTGTAGTCAGCCATAAGCTCACGAAACTCAGAAGAAAGTTTTAGATGATCATGAGTAATCACATTTCTCATGACCCGACTCGTACTTTGAAGGACATCAATAGCCGGGTAATGTCCCCTTTGGGCAAAGCTCCGCGATAAAACGATATGACCATCCACTACAGACCGGACTGCATCGGCAATAGGATCATCCATATCGTCCCCTTCGACGAGAACACTGTAAAGACCGGTAATACTCCCCTTATTTTCAAAAATTCCGGCACGTTCTAAAAGTTTGGGCATGAGCGAAAAAACGCTGGGAGTGTAGCCTTTTGTGGCTGGCGGCTCACCCACGCTCAAACCCACTTCACGCTGAGCCATTGAAAAGCGGGTCATCGAATCCATCATCAGAAGAACGTGTTTACCCGTGTTACTGAAATATTCGGCAATCGCCGTTGCAAGGAAGGCCCCCCGCATTCGAACCACAGGGCTTTGGTCAGACGTAGCACAAACTATGACCGATCTTGCAAGACCTTCCGGGCCCAAATCATTTTCAATAAACTCGCGAACTTCACGACCACGCTCACCAATCAACGCAATAACATTGACATCAGCGGTCGTGGCTCTGGCAATCATCCCCAGAAGGACGGACTTACCCACTCCGCTTCCGGCCATAATCCCAACTCGTTGACCAAGCCCCGCTGTGAGGAGCCCGTTGATACATTTTACACCGAGGTCCAATGGTTTTCTTATTGGAATTCGATCGAGAGGACTCTCAGTTGGTTGATAAATATTCATTTCATTGACCGTATCTAAGGCCCCTTTAGCATCCATGGGCTCCCCTAAACCATTAAGGACGCGACCTAAAAGACCAGGACCCACGCGAACAGTGGATTCTCGTCTCAACAAAATAATTCGCGCGCCCATCCCTACGCCGCGAATATCACCCAAGGGCATCATCAGAACATTCTTTTCTCGAAAACCCACGACTTCTGCTTGAAAAGGTTTTTCACCGCTGTTGGGATAGATCTCACAAACTGTTCCGAGCCATGCTCCAGGAAGATACCCTTCTATGAGAAAACCCACGACCCGGGTCACCTTACCGCTGTCTTGAAAAGGGGGACTGCGGTCCACAGCCGAAAGGTATTTCTGAAAATTTATGGTTTCAGCGGTCACTTTTTGCCCTCTTCTTTACCAGGCACTGGGATTTGAGAGGCGAGGGACTCCCAGACCTTTCTGATGCGAGTTTCAATCGTCGCATCCACCACTCCGTAATTTGTCTCCACCAGAACCCCCCCTGGAGTTATACTTTCGAAAGGTTCAATACGCAGATTATTCATGCGCTCAAAGGGGTTTCCCGCTGTAGCCCTGACTTTCTCCAAAAATTGGGCATCATTGGGGTTGATCTTTACGACGAGCTCTTCTTCCGATTGAGCGCTTTCTAAAGCATGGGTTACGACCTTCACAATATTTTCAGGATGGGCGCGAATTTCATCCAACGCTAAAATCTTAGCAACGTGAAAAATAACTTCTATAATATGTTTTTCATTGTCTATAATTAAACGGGTTTTTAAATTCACCAAGCCATCAATGATCCTTCCCAAACTTTCAACCTGGCTTTTCACCTCACCGGTCATTTCTGCAAAACCTTTATCGTAACCCTCCTTGACTCCAAGGGAATGAGCTTCTGCGTAGGCGCTCTCTTCTACCTTCTTCAATCTAGATAGAACTTCACCCTCTACGAGAGTTTGAAAATTTTTCTTTTCTAACTCTTCGAGTTTTGTAGTTTCAGCGACGAGTTCGTTTATAATAAATCTCTTTTTTCCTTCGACTTCCTGACCTCTGGCAAAAGAGACGACTTGTTCCGGCACTGTGGTTTCAAAGGTTCTGGGTTCATAGATCAGATATGAAATATCATCCACAGCTGGTTTAAGTACCGGTTTAAACAAGGGCATCCTCCGCTCCGCCGCGAGCAATTAAAATTTTACCCTCAGCTTCTAATTTTCGAGCCATATTAACAATTTCTTGTTGAGCCCCCTCAACGTCAGACAACTTAGAGGGTCCCATGCTCTGGAGATCTTCTTGAATGAGAGTCGCAGCCCTTGAAGACATATTTTTAAATATTTTATCTTTAATTTCGTCATTGGCTGTTTTAAGGGCAAGAAGAAGTTTGTCATTGGGAATTTCTTTAAGGAGGGCTTGAATACCTCTATTATCAATCTTAATAATGTCTTCGAACACAAACATAAGTTTTCGAATTTCTTCGGCGAGAATTGGATCTTTTTCTTCTAGGCGAGACATAATGGCCGTCTCGGTGTTCTTATCCATAACGTTTAACATTTCGGCCACAGGTTGAACGCCACCAAGTTGGGACTGTTCAACACTACCCATTGTGGCCAATTCCTGCCTTAAAACCTTATCGACTTCTTCGATAAGTTCAGGGGAAATATAATCCAGGTTGGCCATTCTCAAGACCGCCTCGGCCTGAAGACTTTCTGGCATTCTCTTTAAGACTTCACATTTCTTTTCAGGTTCCAAATGAGCCAAGATAACAGCGATAGTCTGCGGATGTTCACTCACTAAAAAATTGGCCAGAGATTTGGCGTCTACAAGTTCAAGTGATTCTAAAGTGCGCCCTGCCGTTCCGGCAGTGAGATTTAAGTGCCCCAAAATCCCACGAGCTCTCTCTTCTCCAACAGCGGCCACAATCGTCTCTTTGGTAGCCACGTCTTTAGAAAAGATATATTCCTCAGCTTCACTGACTTTCTCATAATATTCTTCAAGAACGCGTTTAGTGACATCAATAGGGATCGTTCTCAAGCGATGCATATTGTTAATCAACTTTCGAATATCGCTGTCCTCAAGATGTTTAAAGAGCTCCGTCGCGGCGGCCTCACCCAGGTAATTCAGCAGTATGGCCGCCTTTTCCATTCCCTTTAACTCTTCAAAAGTAAGATCCGAGATCATGTTCCGCTCCCCTTTAGTCTAGTTCCAACTGTTTTAAATCCTTTCAACTTGCGGTCCGTCGTTCATCGATCCATTGGTTTAAAGCGTAAGCTGCTTTCTTACTGTCACCTTGAACAAGAGCCATGATGCGCTCCTTAAGAAGTTCACTCTCCGCTTTGTCCGGATCCAGACTTTCCTCAAGCATAGGAAGGGCCCCTCCCATTCCAGGCAAACTGTTATCCACAGTCTGTAAATCTTCGAGTTCTTCAATGGTTTTAGGCAACATCTGATCCACTGAATCCTGAAAGCTTTCAGTAATCCAGCGCATGAACGGCCGAATGACCAACATAAAAAACGCGCCAAATATAAGTCCTAAGATTCCCCATTTTATCAGGTACGAAATAAGCTTTCTTTTCTCCAGTGCGCTTAGCATCCGATCAGATTCTGAGAAATCTTCTTTCTGAAATTTAATGTTTTCGATTTTAAAGGTGTCTCCCCGTTTTTCATCAAATCCGATAGAATTCTTAACTATAGATTCAAACTGAACCAGTTCTTCAGGAGTGCGCGGAGTCCATTTTTCTATAGTTTTTCCATTTTCTACAGTCGACGTGGTCACTCCGTCTACAATGACGGCAACACTCAGTCGATCAATGCCTCCTGTGGGCTCCTTTATATTGCGTACCGTCTTGGTGTTATCGTAGTTGATCGTTTTTAACTCCTTATCTACATCTTGCTTGAATCCGTTGCCCCCGGCTTCATCGGCACCCGGGAGATTGGCTCGGGCTCCAGGAGCCCCGGTAGCCGTGGATCGATTTCCTCTTAATTTTTCCTCTTCAGTTTGAACGGAATGGGTCGCTTGTTTATCTGGATCAACAATTTCTTCCATGGACGAAATCTGCCTAAAGTTCACATCAGCATTAACACGGGCAATGACCTTTCCCGCTCCAACGGCTTTGGTTAAAATATCTTCTATTCTAGATTCAAATTCATGTTCACGATTTAGTTTGTACTCCATCATATCGTTAGTCGCCGCAGCCACCGGACCCACAACATTTTTACTTAAAACCTTACCAAAACCATCGACCACCGTAACTTTTTCGGGCTCCATTCCTTCGACAGCACTCGCCACAAGGTGGATGATGCCTCGAACTTGGTCGGTGCTCAGAGTTTTTCCATCTCTGACATCCAACACCACCGACGCCGACGGGGACTCGCCCTCTTCTAAAAATGTTTTCTTTGGTGGCAGAGCAAGAATGACCTTAGCATTTTTGACCACTTCAAGACTGTCTATGGTTCTCACCAGTTCACCTTGAAGAGCTCTCTGATAATTTATTCTTTGCACGTAGCTTGTCGTACCAAAACTATCCTTATCGAAGAGCTCAAAGCCAATTTGCCCTATTTTTTGAAACCCGGTCTCACTCATAAGCATCATCTGAGTGCTTCGTAAAAACTCCGGAGGAACACTAATTGTTTTTCCACCGTCTAGAAGTTGGTAGGGGATTTGCTTTTCTTGAAGCTTACCCACGATGAGTGGAACTTGATCCACTGGGATGTTTGTGAAGAGCGGGGTATAACTTCTCCCCGAGATCATCAGACCTACAATGACAAAAGTCGACGCCACAATAAAGCAGGCAGAGATAACGCTAACCCGTTTCATCGGCGTTAAGTTATTGTAGAAGTCTTTAACCTGATTTATAACCTTATCAAATAGCTTCTTCAATTGTTCTCTCCTTTATCAAACCTGCATCCTCATCATCTCTTGATAAGCTTCAATCATTTTATTTCGCACCTGCACCATCAGTCTGAGGGCAATATCAGCCTTCTCGGCGGCAAGCATTGTTTCATGAATATTTTGACTTTTTCCGGTGGCCAATTCCTGCATTTTGAGGTCCGATTCTCTTTGCGCTGTATTGACAGAGTCCACAGCGTCTTTTAAAGTAGCCGCAAAAGATTTTTCGCTGTTATTACCAGTCGAAATACTGGGGCCAATATCTGGTGAAACCTTATTTATTTCTTTGGTCGTCTGGCCGGTGTTTAAAACCGCTTGCGCTGTGCTAATCGTTAAGCCGTCCATGGCTTAGCTCCTTTTTAAAAAAAGTTTATCGACCAATCTCTATCGCACTCAAAGCCATATTTTTGGTGGTGTTCATTGCAGAAACATTAGCCTCGTAACTTCGAGAGGCTTGAAGCATGTCCACCATTTCTTGCATAACATTGATATCAGGATAAGCCACATACCCCTCGGCGTTGGCGTCCGGATGGTTGGGTTCATATTTCATAAGAGGACCCTTTCGGTCGGGTCGAATATCTGTAACCTGAACACGGTCAATGTCGTTATCAACCTTGCCAGCAAGAATCTCCCCAAAATCCCGTTGTTGAGGCATGGCCGACAAAATGACTTCTTTTCGACGATAAGCACCGCCTTCAGGTGTCCTCGTAGTATTTACGTTGGCTATATTACTGGATATGGCATTCATGCGCATACGCTGAGCCGTCATACCACTAGCACTCACTCTCATTCCCGTCAGAAAATCCATTACCTACCCCCATCGCCAATGCCGTACTTAAGCATGGCCATCTTTTTATTGATTAGAGTCAGTGCAGCCTTGTACAGAATACTGTTCTCAGCCAAAGTCGACATCTCTTTGTCAAGATCTACGGTGTTGCGATCAGGATTGACATCAGCCTCTGGGTTATCTTCAACGGTAATTCTTTCTTTACCAATAGCGGAGGTACCCATAGCAAAATGATCGGGAGATGACGTCGATAGTTCATTCTTTCCGTCAAGATCCACGGCCCTGGCCAGAGCGTCTTCAAAGTCCACCTTCTTCGCTTTGTAGCCGGGAGTCTCAGCGTTAGCGATG
>Ga0207013_1049_pt1 | contig 31704 bp, 32 predicted proteins | sample Alteio_BWMinCont_55_FD_153501 | JGI IMG/M metagenome (GOLD analysis project Ga0207013, IMG submission 153501) | Enriched cells from forest soil in Barre Woods Harvard Forest LTER site, Petersham, Massachusetts, United States -... | ecosystem: Environmental > Terrestrial > Soil > Temperate forest >...
TCTTTTTGTATTTTGCTTTTTCAGCTGGGTCGGTCGAATTTATATAGAGATCAAGTATGACTCGCATTACAATGGCGACATCGCGCACCCAATGAAATTGATAATCTTGCTGTTCGCCGTTCACGTTATCAAAAGCCGAGCCTGGTGAGGCCACCAGGGCCCCCGGCAACCCGCCCAACTTTTCTTGGGTGTATTGAATATTTTTGAGAATTAAATCGATAGACAGTTTGGATTGATTTTCAGGCCATGGGATGGCCGAGTCGCGACCCCAAATAGATGAACCAACTAAAAGTATTAAAATCCAAACCCCTATACGCACCGATGACTTAACCGACAAGTTGACCCCTCTATAAAGGTTTCCTAACTGGTTCCAAATGAGGGCTGAACTTAAATAAGGAGACCAGAATATGCAACTTAATGCCCATATGATTTTTGCTAAAGGACAGTAAAAAATTTTCAGCGAATTTGTTCAACTCGAAGAGACGGCATGCAGTTCTGGTTTTGAACGTGAAACGTTAGATTTTTACGTCACGCGGGCAGGCAAAATGACCATCGTGAGACCAAACTTCTGCAATCTTTTTTGGAGTGTAAAGGCCGTCTCGTTGTGCAGAAGTCGATGGTACCAATTTTCTTCGGCAAAAATAACTTTGCCGGTGAAGAAGGTGATGTTCGGAAAATCAAGACTGAGTTTTTCGCACAAAAGCTCAGCCTCTAAAATAATGTCGGTTCCAACCGAAAATCTGTAGGTTGAGCCATAGCCAAGTTGGCGTGCCAATGTCACATATTTTTTAAGCATGGTCTCAGTCGAGACTTCAAGCTCGGCGATGGCGTCTTCACCTTTGAAGCCGCCAGAGTCGACCACTCCAACAGAAATAAAAATAAAATTTTTGTAGAGACCCGGAAAGGTATTGAGAATATTTCGTAAAGTTTGAAGGCCAAGACCGCCGTAACCAGCAACCAAAATTGTTGCGGTTTTTGCAGACTTGTCGAGTTCAATATTGGGGGTTGCATTTCTCGGTAGATCACTGACATCAAGTTGCAAATGTCGTAATTTTTTTGCCAAGACCAGATAGTGACCTTTGATTGTGAAACACAAAAAGACAAGGGCTGCGGTGACAAGTAATGTGATCCAGCCACCTTCGGCGAATTTTTCGAAAACCGTGATGCAAAGAATGGTCGCGCAAAGTAAAAAGCCGACGCTAAATAAAATAATCGAGCTAAAGCGTTTCGGTCGGTTTTTCTCTTTTATGTTGAGAGACAACATGCCGAAAATCGACAGCGAAAAGGTGAGAAACACGTTAATGCTGTACATGACCACGAGCTTGTCGACTTTACCTGCGGTGTAGAGAAGAGCCGCGAGAGACGCAACACCCATCAAGATCACGCCGTTACCAGTGGTGAGACGATCTGAAAGCGCTGCGAATCGACGCGGAAACCAAGAGTCGATGGCCATATTGGCAAGCACGCGAGGGCCGTCGATAAATCCGGCTTGTGCGGCGACCACGAGGAGTAGGCCTTCAGAAAACAACGAAAGAATAACGAACACTCCGCCACCTGGAAACTGCTCGCCTAATTTTTCAAACAGTACGGCATTCATGGTTTTGCCTTCGACCGGGTTGACCCCCCAAAGCAAATAGCAAATGAGCAAACCTGCAGCTGTGAATGCGAGTGAAATGGCCATGTACCACATGGTGATTTTGGCAGTTTGAACTTTCGGCTCGCGCATAATCGGCAAACCATTTGAGACAGCTTCAATACCGGTAAAGGTACCGCCACCAAGAGAATAGGCATGAATAAACAGAAGGCACATAGCGCCGATGCCCATGGTGTTCAAACCGCTCACAAAACCTTCATGAACGGTCTGTGCAGTATGCTGAATCTCGGGCGCATGAAACGCGATACCGCCAACTATGCCGGCTATGTGAGTGATCAAGAAGACCATAAAAATCGGCGCTAAAATTTGTACGGATTCACGAACCCCACGAAAATTTAATATTGTTAAAAACAAGATGATGCAAATTTCGGTGGCAACTTTAATGTGAATCCAAGGGGCTGGTAACATGCTGAAGATGGCGTCGCCTGCGGCCGCCACTGAAGTTGTGATGGTGAGGGCGTAATCGACTAAAAGTGCGCAACCAGAGATCACGCCAGCACGATGGCCGAGAAGGTGAGAGGCCACCACATAACCACCACCACCGTGCGGAAAAGCTTCGATGATTTTGCGGTATGCAGCCGAAATAATAAACACGGTGCCGGCCATAACAACCGCGAGAGCCACTGCCAAATAAGAATGCCCACCAAAAGCTTTGAACGCCTCTTCTGGACCATATGATGACGAAGACAAACCATCGGCACCCAAACCGACCCACGCTAAAAATGGAATTAGCGTTATTTTATGAAAAATCGATTGATCGTGAAAATCTTTTGGATTTCCGACCAACAATCTTTTTGCCTTCGTGGCGAGGGTTGTGGGGTGATTTTTGTCAGGTAAAGGCATTCGTCTCTAATTCATCAATTTCGCAAATGAAATTCAGTCGTTTGCGTTAATCCAAGATCGTTGATCTGGAGGGTTGTTTTGTCAGTCGAAAATGCAAATTTCATCTGTGTCATAAACCCAAAATAACGATTTGACACGCACCCTGTAATTGAGGGATGGAAGTTTCTAACATTAAGCGTCGAACCCCTGTCCCATTTTGCGTCGGCAGAATAATCCACTGTGCCTCTAAAAACCCCACCGATATAACAGTTGAACTTTCCCGTTATTGTGGCTGGGCCGGCAATCGTTATCGACATCTCGTTCGCGACCGGGATTGGTCGGCGGGTGATCGGGTCAGTGGCTAGAGCCATATCGAAAACTTGTCCAATTTGGGTTTTAGTTATACCCGGGCTTTCAGTCGTTGCGTTGGGATCAAGGGGAACCGCTTTTCCGCAAGACATTGTCATCACGGTCGAAATCGCAAGTAGAGAAAACACAATAAATTGAACCTTTGTTTTCATCGAAGTTGCCTCCTGAGTTGCATTGACTATTCTTAGGTATGAAGTTGCACATAAAGGGTTACATAGCCGCTTGAGGCTGTCAAAGAACTCAAAGCCTGGGGGAGTGATGATTTTGCGACCGTTAAAGCTAATAATTCTATCTCTGTTTTTGATCGGCGGTTCAGCTTACTCTGCCACAGTTATGACCGACGTCGACGGCCATTCTGTCACGGCCACATCGCCTGAAGGTCAAGGCATTGTCATCAACGAAGGCGACGAAGTCACAGACGGCACTGTCGTCAATGTGGCCTCAGGTCAATCTGTTACAATGGCCACCGACACCGGAATGGAAGTGTTAGTCGGGCAAAATAGTCAGGTTAAAATTGGGTCCGATGACGAGCCGATCTTTGAATTGTTGAAGGGAGAGATTCGAAGTTTTATATCTGACGACAAGGACAAAGAAAAAAGACCGCGATTGCGCATTCAAACTCGCGACGCCATCGTCGGCGTACGTGGTACGGATTTCGTTGTTTCTTCGATTGGTCTTGGAACAGACTTAAAAGCTCTCGACGGCCAAGTGGTTGTAGCGAAATCAAAAGAGGCCATGAGCCGCGGTGAAACCACTGCTGTCGGCCCAGGCGAGTCAATCAATGGCATGCGACCGGGTCGAATTTTTCAGAAAGAAAAATTCAATCGTGATGAGTTTTTAAAATCTTTTGCGAGCCGACATCCACGATTGGCAGCACTCAAAGAACGGGCTGGTCGACGGCGACTAGTGTTTCATGATGTGATTGCCAAAAAACGTGCGGCTCGACGCCAACGACGTGAAGAAATCAGAGAAGAAATCAGAGAAGAAAGACGCGAACGTCGACGTAGTCGCCAAGGTAAATAGTCAGCCTGATTAAAAAAAGATACGGGCCCCGAAGGGCCCGCATGGGGTAGGATAATGAGGGTGTTGTGAAGGGGTAGATGAGAAAAGACACAACTCCCTTTTGCATTGCCTGTGCCATGTCTGAACTCCGATATTTGAAACTTAAACGCGCTCAGTTCTAAATGGAGTTTTTTGTTGGTCGGATACTCGGAATATTGTCCGGATGACCGGACGTCCGGACGGAACTATTTTTTTCGGCGAAAGTTGGTTGATGAGAAAGATAAGATTGAACGGCTGAAATGACCACCGAGCCCTCTCCGACAGCAGAGGCAACGCGTTTGATTGATCCAGATCGAACATCACCTATGGCGTATATACCGCGCTTTGAAGTCTCGAATAAAGATTGGGGTTGATCGCAAACAACAAAACCTTTTTCATCGAGCGCAAGACATTCTTTCAGCCACTCAGTATTTGGCACAGCTCCGAGCATTAGAAACATGTTACTGATAGCGTGAGTCTCTTCGCTTCCATCTTTTGATTTCCAGCGAACAAATTCGAGATAGCGATCACCACTTAAACCCGTAATTTCAGTTTGTAAATGCACTGTGATTTGAGTTGATGACTCAATTCGTCTGACCAAATATTCTGACATTGTTTTTCGCAAACTTGAACTGCGCACAATCAAATGCACGTGAGAAGTTCGCTGAGATAAATACATAGCCGCTTGGCCAGCTGAATTGCCGCCGCCGACTATGGCGATGTCTTCGTTAGTGCAGAGGGCGGCTTCTGTCGCGGTGGCAGCGTAATGAATACCTATACCTTCAAATTTTTCGAGATTTTCAATAGCAAGTTTACGATAGCGCGCCCCGGTTGCAACAATCAGCGACCTTGATTTCACAACACTTTGGTTCTCTAAAACTAATTTTATCGGAAGAGAATCACAATCAAGCTTTACAGCACTTCGTGGCACAGAGATTCTAGCACCAAATTTTTGTGATTGAATCTGTGCTCTTGCAGCAAGTGCTTGACCAGAAATACCCGCTGGGAACCCCATATAGTTCTCGATTTTTGAACTCGAACCAGCCTGTCCTCCCGGGGCAAATGAGTCTATCACTAGAGTATGTAGGCCTTCAGACGCGGCATAAACGGCAGAAGACAATCCGGCTGGACCAGCACCTACAATAACGACGTCATAGATCTTTTCACAGTCAACATCTTCGGTGAATCCGAGAGCGCAGCCGAGTTCAGAGTTCGAAGGGTTTTTTAGAACCTGATCATGCCCATATATCACTAAGGGCAGGTCACTAAGTCGCTGAGAACACTTATCTAGAAGCTCAATAACTTTTTTTTGATCTGATTCAACATAAACCATTTTAACTGGTATGCCGTTTCGCCGCAAAAATTGTTGCATGCGCAAAACATCGCTAGTTTTGGAGTGACCGACGACCATTGCTGCCGCCAAATCGTGGTTTATAAAAGCGGTCCGTCGTAAAATAAAAGCACGAGTTATCATTTCGGCGAGTTCAGATTCTCCCGTCAATAACCGGCGAAATTTTTTTCTTTGAATTCGAATGAGTTGACTATCTTCGCAAATTCGCAGCGTCGCCAGGCTAGTTCGATCGTTAAATAAAGTCAGTTCGCCAGTGAACTGATTTGTAGTGAGTGTTGCTAATCGGTGCTCGGTGCCGTCAGTTACTTCTATGACTCCCTTCACTATAACAAAGAAATCAATGTCGCGTTGACCTCGAGTGTAAAGGATGTCACCCACTTTAAAGTTCTCAAGGGTTCCGTAAGCGCTGACACGTTTAAGTTGCTCATTAGTAAAGGTCGGAAAAGTTTCACGTTCGCGATTATAGGGGTCAGCTGGGTTAAGAAGAGAAATTTCATCGAGATTGAAGTTAGCCATGACTTTTGGGATTAAGCGTTTTTACAGAATTTGCAACGAAATAATTGCCAATATTCTAGATCAATTAAAAAACTTCACTCTGACAAGTCATGTGCTAGCGGCGAAGTAGGCTCTCACATACGTTGATTGTATAAGTTTTTGTCGTAAAGCCATTGCTAATTTCTACGATCCCGGTGGTGGCTTTACCGTCAACGAGTTCTGTGGGCGCAGTCACTGTAAAGCCAGTATGAGGATACTTGTAAACACGAACCGATGAGTGTCCGTTGGCCTGCAAACGCAAATAATAAGGCAGATTTGATAAGCCAGATACGACGACACCCATTGAGGTAAATCGAAAAACCACTCCTTCATCAGAGATCAGATCTTTGTTTCGAATGGCCGACTCAGATAGAAGAGCGACGTCGTAGGTTTGTGAAGAAAAGCCGTTGCGGATAACAATTACGCCAGACTTTGCCAAGCCAGAGACAAAGCTTTCTGGCACGACCAGAACGGTGGTTGTCTGGGCCTTTCGATAAAGCAGTTCGCCTTCGCCGTTTGCGCGTTCAATTTCAAATGAGGTACCCTTAGCGCTTTCGCTCCCGACTGAAACGTTATCATTGCTGACTATAAACTGTAGACCATTCGACGCAATGTACATGTGGCTAGTCGCATAGGCAAAATTACCTAAGGTTGATAGCAACATGGCAAGTAATGTGAACCGAATTTGAAGAAGACCGTACAACATCTGAGCTCCTAAAGAGACAACAGTTTTAACTCATTAATAATGATATTAAAATCTCTTTGGTTCTTAATGTGGGTCAGACGGCTATAGAATGAATTTTGGTGTTTTTAGGCAAGCTAATCGTGAATTTTGTGCCTTTATTTGAAGTCTCAAAATTCATTTTTCCGTTGTGACTTTGCACGATCCCGAGCGCCACGCTGAGGCCCAGTCCCGTTCCTGCACCAACCTCTTTGGTTGTGAAAAAAGGCTGCATGATTTTATCTTGAATGTTTTCGGGAATCCCGCGGCCGTTATCGGTAATAGAAATATGTACATATTCGTCATCTTCAGAAGTCGAAATGTCGATTCTTCCAGCAGCACGATCGGCCACGGCGTCGGCAGCATTGTTGATTAGATTAAGTAACGCTTGGATAATCTTATAGTTGTTGCACGGAATTCTTAAGTCCGTCATCGCACCCGAAGTTTCGATGACTATGCCTCGACTGCGGATTCGGCCCTGACAGAAATCCATGGCGTCAGACACAATTTGCTCGAGCGATACCAGACTGATTGGTTGCTCACGATTGGTTTCGCGCGCGAAGGCCTTAAGCCCAATAACGATCTTTGCCATGCGAGCCACCATGGCATCGATGCGCTCAGTGATAGGTTTTATAGCTGCGTCGCCATCAGCCGTTTTTTTGCAAATATCGCGAATCGATTGGGTTTCAAAATTAATAATCGTCAACGGGGTGTTAATTTCATGAGAGACCCCGCCCGACATTTCACTGAGCGCAACCATCTTGGCTGTCTGCGCGGCCGTAGCCTGAGCTTGTCGTACTTCTTCTAGCAACTTCTCATTTTCAAATTGATAGCGCAGCGATTTGAGTATGGATTTATTGAGCCGAACGGCATTTATTGTCACAACGCCTGCATATAAAAATGTGAGCATTGACATATAGTAATGTATCTTGCTGGCATCATTAAAAACGGCGAAGGCGAAGGGAATCACTGCAGGTAATAAAAATGCTTGAACGGCCCAAACAGAAGTGCAGTAGGCAACCGCAGCGGCAGCGGTTGTGCCAGAAATAATGAAGCCTAGAAACGCATGATGAGCTAAAGCCCCATCCGGTAGTAACCAGCTTCCGGCGAGACCCCAGAGAATGCCTGAAAGGAGAGCGCCAGCGGAAAAAACGAGTTCCCAGCGACGAGGGTTGAACGCGATGCCGGCGTTTCGTTTGTAAAAAACATATTGGACGGCGGTTCGCAGTAGAAACACGAACACAAAGGCGGCCAACCAAAAATTGAGCGGCTCGATTGAGATAAAGTCACGAGAAATATTCCAGTAAAGTACGGCGTTAAGTAAGCCAATCGATTGAGTCAAAAAACCTTGAGAATAAAGCATTTCGATGCGCTTGTTCTCTAATTTCGATTCGATGTTAGAATGGTTTTGGGTCATACGATTCATTATGGGTGAAAGTTTCGGATCGATTAAGTCCAGTTAGCTTTTTCTTTCGTCTGGCTTTTTTGCCAGTAAGCTATCGATCATATTTTTTATCTCGTTGAATTTGAAAGGCTTTGCCAAAAACCCGTCGGCGCCAAGATCTTTGGCTTGTATGTTTTCAAGCACTTCAGAGTAGCCAGATATTAAGATTACGGGGATATTTCGGGCTTCTCTTAACCACTTCAGCAACTTAAGTCCGTCGTTCTTCGGCATTCGGATATCAGAAACGACAATGTCGACATTTTGATGAAGCACTATCTTTTGAGCCTGTAGTCCGTCGCCCGCTTCGAGAATTTCATAGGTCGGCCTTAATAACCGAGACAAAGCGGCTCGATATAAGTGATCGTCATCAACTAGTAAAATTTGGTACATAGACACCAATCACAAAATTTTAGCCTATAGTCTGCTGCGTACGGCGTCAGAAAATCAATTAATCATAACATTAATCTTAATTTGTTTGATACCTGAAATTTTATCTGTAGCTTAGGAGTTGTTTATAAATAACTATAGTTTATGACTTTCGTCTTGAATTGAGTAGATGGCAAACAAAATTCGAATTTTACTAATTGAAGACTCAGAAGTAGACGAGCTACTTCTGATGCGCGAAATTCGCCGAGGTGGATTCGAACCCATTTACGTTCGTGTAATGACCGAGGCAGATCTTTTGATAGAGATTGAAAAAGGACCATGGGATATGGTCATCTCAGACTACAATCTAGCCGGCTTTAATGGCCTTGAAGTACTTAAAATTGTGAAAGAGCGGTTACCAGACGTTCCATTTATACTAGTATCCGGCACAGTTGGCGAAGATGTAGCGGTGCAAGCCATGAAGTCTGGTGCCCAAAACTACATAATGAAAGACAACATGGTGCGGTTGGGTTCAGCGATATCTCGCGAGTTGAGTGACATCGCCGCTCGTCGTGAGTCTCTTAGACTTTTGGCCGTAAAAGAAGAAGAGCTGAGACAAGCGCAAAAAATGGAGGCTATCGGCCAGATCGCCGGTGGGCTGGCCCATGATTTTAATAATATACTCGGTATAATTGGACTGTATGCCGAAAGCATCGAAGCGTCGCCGAATACAGATCATGTGAAAGATAGTGTCAGCGGAATTATGGACGCCCACCGGCGGGGTGCAAAGTTAGTTCAGCAGCTATTGACCGTAAGCCGAAAAGACGCCATTGAAGTAAAAGTTTTCGAGCTAAATATGGTCGTAAAAAATCTCCTCGAAATCATGGGAGTGGCCTTGGGTCGCGAGCATGAGATCGTACTCAAACTCACATCGGAATCGACCGCGATTATGTGTGATCAGAACCAAATCGAACAGGTATTAATGAATTTGGTCATCAACGCGCGGGATGCGATAACGGATTCTGGCGAAGTGATCATTCGAACCCAAGTTGAGAATCAAGGCGAGAGAAGTCACGTCGTTATGATGGTATCAGACAACGGCTGTGGCATGGACGAACAGACCTTAAAACGATCTTTTGAACCATTCTTCACCACGAAAGAAGTCGGTAAGGGTACAGGTTTGGGCCTTGCGACCGTGCATGCTATTGTTAAACAACACGGCGGCGAAATTGATGTCATAAGTAAAGTGGGCGAGGGGACGACATTTAAAATTCGCTTGCCGGGTGTGAAGTGAGCATCAAAAATATCGATTCGGGCCATGAAATCCAAGCCATTGACAAGGACCTAGGGAATTCAGAAGAAAGATTTAGACTTTTAGTCGACGCGGTTCATGACTATGCGATCATTACTCTTGATACAAACGGCATTATCACTAACTGGAATTCGGGAGCTGAGAGGGCCTTTCTTTTTACGGCGGACGAAGTCGTTGGAAAAAATGTGTCAATGCTTTCAACGGGCGAGGTCACGTCAAAACCTGAATTAACAAAAGAACAAATGATGGCCCTTCAGGTAGGGCGTTTTGAAGAAGAGGCTTGGAGAATTCGTCGAGACGGCACCCAATTTTGGGCTAACATTATAGTGACACCCATTTTCAACAAAGAACGTGATTTAACCGGCTACGCTAAAGTTGTGCGCAACTTGACCGAACGAAAGAAAAATGAAGACCAGTTAAAGAAAATGACCGTCGATTTAACTGAGCAAGCGGCAGTGTTAAAGAGTGTCAACCACGAACTTGAGGCATTTTGTTATTCTGTGTCGCACGATTTGCGAGCCCCTTTACGGAGTATGAACGGTTTTAGCCGTGCGTTACTCGAAGATTATTCGGATAAATTAGATTCACAAGGTAAAGACTACCTGAATCGAATTTCGACATCTGCCAAATTTATGGGTGATCTAATTGATGGTCTACTCAATCTTTCTCGAGTGAGCCGCCAGCCGATCAGCAAAGAAGCCATTCACTTATCAGCCCTCGTGCAAAATCTATTTACAGAAATTCAGCACCACAGAAAAGATAAAAATATCACGATCGAAGTAGAGAAGGGGTTAATCTCACAGGGGGACCCTGCATTGTTGCGCACAGTCGTTTACAACTTGCTTGATAATGCTTTCAAGTTCACAAAAAAAACTGTCGATCGGCGGATTACTTTCGGGCATAGTTCTCTTGAAGGTAAAATCGCTTATTTTTTTAAAGATAACGGTTTTGGTTTCGACATGAGATACAAAGATAAACTCTTTCGTCCGTTTCAAAGATTGCATTCGGCGCAAGAATTTGAGGGTACCGGGATGGGCCTTGCGACCGTTCAGCGAATCATTCACCGCCATGGTGGCGATGTTTGGGCTGAAGCAGCACTCGGCAGCGGCGCAAAGTTTTACTTTTCATTGGGGTCTTAAGGAGAGCGCGTGTGGGCGAAAAGTTTATTTTGTTAGTTGAAGACAACGCTGACGACGAATTTTTGACATTGATGGCACTTAAAAAGAATGCCATTCAAAATAAGATAGTTGTAGTTAGAGACGGCGCCGAGGCACTGGATTTCTTATTTGCAACTGGAACTCATGCAGGGCGAGATAGTTCAGCCACTCCACAAGTGATACTTCTTGATCTTAAATTACCTAAAATTGATGGGCTTGAAGTTTTAACTCGAATTCGCGCTGATGCGCGAACAAAGTTAATACCAGTAGTGATACTCACATCTTCTCGTGAACAGACAGATTTGATTCAGGGATACGGAAACGGCGCCAACAGTTATGTCGTAAAGCCAGTTGATATCGAACAATTTCGTGACGCCGTACAAAAAATGGGTCTCTATTGGTTGTTGATCAACGAGTCGATAAAGTAGCCGGCTTTAAATCAAGAATCACCGCGTGTTGATGGCTTTTAAAATAAAAATGCACATCTAAATTTTCAATCTGCATGACATGAGAATCGCGATAATGCGATTCAGAACCCGACTCGGTTTGATAAACAAGCGGTCGAGGGTCAAGTGAAATAGTCTGCTCGATCATTTCGCGTAGGGCAGTTCGAGTTAGATTGACGGCAATGTTGACACTGCTAGCTCTATCGAGTGCGTTCGCCGCCTGTTCACTCCATTCGATTTGGGTTGCGGGCACTGACGCTAACTCACCACTCCACCCACTTAAAGCTTCAGGCTTGGCTTCAACACTTGGCAAATAGGGTTTGATATCGAGAACGGGAGTGCCATCTAGTAGATCAATGCCGCGAATCCAGATTCCGTTGTTTTCTACTTTTTCGATTTCTACCAGTGAGAGCCCGATCGGATTGGGGCGATGAGGTGAGCGCGTCGCAAATACCCCCATGGTTTCTCCGCGCAATCTGGGCGGTCGCACTTTGGCGTGAAAGCGGGCATTGTCATTGCGGTGAAAAACAAAAATCACCCATAGGTGCGAATACGCGTTAAGCCCTTCTAGCGACAGTTCGGGTTGACAGCGTGGTTTCAGTTCAATGAAAGCGCGTGAGTCTTTGACCAATCCAGGTTGGCGAGGGGTACCAAATTTTTGTTGGTATGACGATCGAACCGTGCCGATCGAACTGAAGTTAAAATCATTTGTCGAAGTATCCATTCGTATTGTTGATATTGACCCAAAAAAATTCGATTGAAAATACGTAAAAATGCCAAGTTTGGTTGAGATTTAGCAAAACGCCACGTAAGAGGCCTTCTAACTTAAGGCGGGAGTGTATGATGATTCGTTTGATATCTATAGGTTTTTGTGTGTTGAGTGCGCAATTGGCGTTGGCTGTTTGCCCAACTTCACCAATGCAATCGGCAATTTATGATTTTGCCGGTCAACTCGAGCGACTTAAGATTGAAAATGTAAACGGTGGTTATGCGAAGACTTGTTATTACGTGGGTATCGCTTCTGAGCAAGCGCGGGCCGTTGGTAAGGCCATTTTTTTTGAGCCTAAGACCTCTAGTGCCGACACCTGGATTTTCGAACAACAACTAGAAAATGTTCACATGACTCTTGATGAGATGTCTGACATTTGTACAAATCAATCGGTTGCGACTAAGGTTGACGAACTCAAACAGGTAAGTGTCAGCACTCAGCTCGCGACTGCGAAGCTTTTGAATGCACTGAAGAGCGAATGTTCTGTTAATGCTGGGCATTAACGGATGCATTTTTTTTGGGGTCGACATCTATTGGGCCAAATTAACCGTGTCTAAGGGGGGCAAATTGAAAAAGTTTATCGCTATTTGTTTATTGGTTATGACAGCGTCGAGCGCTTTTGCTGGTCAATGCTTCAGAAAAAATTCAGTAAAAAGCTGGCATGTTGACCATCATGACTCTCGTCGTATTTTCATTAATGAATATGACCACTCTGAATACCTTGTGACGACCTACCGTGTTTGCAACGACCTTCAGGTAGCAGCGCACATTCGTTTTCGTACGCCATGGAACCGCCAAAGCTGGGTTTGCCAAGGTGATGATGTAATGGTGTTGGATAGAAATTATCCCCGCCGTGTGAGCCAGATGTGCAACATTTCTTCAGTTGAACGTCTTCACTAACGTACTTTCTTGACTGCCGCTTTCAAAGTCGACATCTTGTCGACTTTGGGGGGCTCATGAATCTATTTTTAAAAGCAGTTGGAATTTTCGCAATCGGTTTGGTTTCAATACCTGTTTACGCAGAAGTCTTGTCGCCGGGTGCAGCCACGGATCTAAAGCTAGATTCTCTTCGGCGTGACGAAATTCGCGAAGAAGTAAAAAAAGAAAACCACGAAGGTCTCGATAAAGAGATCACAGACATTAAAATGCGCGCTCAATCTGGCTCGCAATCAAAATACAGTGCCAGTTTTTTTATGGACTACGCTGGTCCAGCAATTAATAGACTTCATGACAATGTTCGCCCGATGATTGGCGGCGCTAAGAACCAAAAGCCAGTTAGCATGTCTGGAAACGTGGGCTTACGTTATCGTTTCAACACCAACAACAGTCTCTATGCTGCAACTGGTTTCAACCGTGCAGATCCCATGCATTCAAGTGAGCGAGAGAATCCGACATCGATTAATACTCCAATTATTCAGTGGAACAACACTCGAGCCATTAAAAGTTGGCAGGTGGGTCAAGATGTCAATTTAGCTTTCACAACCTTGCCCGTTGACCGAGCCATTCATCAACTTGGCAGTGTGGGCTATTCGGCGACCGCGCTGAATCCGCTTGGTCAGTCAAGATTCGACGGTGGTGCTTCGATTCGAAGCTACTATACGTTTTTTGAAACGACCAAGGTTTCGGACGCTGATTTAGAGAAGCAGGCCGACTCTGTGATCATGATTTCGCCAAGTATTCAATATCGCGCCACAGATAAACTCAATGTTTTCAGTTCATTTCAGTTGTTTAATTTTATGCACCGTCGATCTAACCCAGGTCTTGATGGGTTCAAGTCTGAGACTCGAACACAACGTTTTGGTTTAGGTTATGCGTTTACGCGAGATCTTTATTTTTCGCCTGACGTATCGTTTGAGCCCACTCAGATGGCGCTGAACAACACAACGTTCAACCTAAGTTCACGGATGAATTTTTAACGTCGGAAGTTAGAACTTATAATCTGGAGCAACCCGAAGTTCGTTGCCCTTTTTTTCAATATTTTCAGGCAGCTCTATGGTGATTCCGCGAGCGAGCTGGTCGGGCTCACCATGGCGGGTGAGCCACGAAAGAAATTCGCGATCTTCGCCACGACAGACCGCCTGTCGCACTTTGCCCCGCTCAAACAAAGTATCACCAATAATTCTGGCTGTGGTCGCCTTTCGTTTCGGTGCTAGTTTACGCATTAACAGATACGAATAAGTGAGAGTGTCATTACGGACGGGGATTCGATCTTCAATGACCTTCATCCATTTAGGCACTTCGACGTGAACGCGCGAATGGCACCAGTCGTTTGGTGAATGAAGTAAAAGTGGGCAACCGTGGTCATGAGTGCAAGGCGCCCAAGCGTGAAAACCTTTTTCTATCAGTTTTGCTCGCAGTGCTTGCAGGGCTCGCGTGGTATCGCGAGTTGACGGTTCAATAATTACGATAGCTTCGGCCTTTAAAGCCGGCGCAGGTAACTCGGCCATTTCATTGAGAGTGTAACTCAACACAACTGCTGAGTTGGATTCTATATCTTTTAACGACTGTGACGACCATGCGGCGGCGCCATTCGGAGTGTTCTCCTTTGCGGTGGGTAGGGCATCGAGCAGTCGTTGATGAACAGCCATTGCCTCGCGCGCATCATGAAAACTCCATCTAATATTTTTTAGATTAGATTCGAGAGCCGCAAAGTGAAAAGTTCCGGGGCCGCTGCCAACTTCGAATATATTGGTGATGCCCTCAAAAAAACCTAAACGTTGGGCCTCTTCAAGGACCGCACTACCACGTAACCAATTTAACGGAAAGTAGTAGGCCAGGTAAGCCTGGATCATTCGTTGGTCTAGCCAAAGACTTTCAGCTTTGTTTGTTTCACTCAGGCGATAATTTGTCGAAAGTGATCGGATTTGCCCGACCAGCGCAGGTATTGCCGCGTTGTCGGGGATCAAAATAGTTTCTAGGGTCTCTAGCCAGTTAGAACGAATCGATTTCAACATGCTTTGCCTCAACCAAAAAATACTATTACATTGATAACTGCAGCAAATTAATTCTCGCCTCTTCTGGAGTATACATGTTTAAGGCGGATGCTCGTTTTCTGGTTGTTGATGATGCCGCAAATGCGCGAGACCAAGCGCGAATCGCACTCAATCGTATTGGCTTTATGATCGTTGACGAGGCCGCAAATGGTGCCTCTGCTGTCGATAAAGTCAAAAGGGCCATCGTCGAGAAAAAGCCGTACGCGCTGGTTTTTCTTGATATCAATATGCCCGAGATGGATGGCTTGCAATGCCTCGAACAAATGCGCAGCGTGCCTCAGGCTAACAATCTGCCTGTTGTCGTCATCACAACCGAAAGTGCAAAGCCGACGGTCGTGAGAGCCGTAATGCAAGGGGTCTCGGGTTATATAGTGAAACCGTTCACCGTTGATGATATTAAGAAAAAAGTAGCCGAAATTTTTGAGCGTGCTCAGACCATTGCTAGCCACTCAGAGTAGATGCCTGCGCAATTGAAATTGCTACGGAGTAGCTAATTAAATAGCTGAATTCGTTCCCGGGGGGGATAAAAATGAAGCTTCTTCTTGCTGCGGCGGGGTTCGCCGTTTTATTGGTCACTCAGGCCGCTTGTGCACAGGTGCCTTATAACGGTCATACCGGGGCGCCGACCGACATGAATACTTTTTATCAATCATTGTCAGCAGGCACAGTTTTGATCGTGTCTGAACTTCATACGAGTGCGAAACATCATCAAACTCAACAGGCCATCTTGGCACATTTGGCCGAAACCACCAAATATCCAAAAAGTGTGGGCCTCGAGTTTCTATATGTCCCCCAACAAGAATTTGTTGATCAATATGTAAAAGGCGAATTAGATGAGACCTCGTTCTTGCAAAAAGTTAACTGGAGTGAAAAGACTCCATTTGAGTTTTACAGGTATCCAATTCAGTTTCCCGGTAGTAACAACGGTGACACGGTGGCCTTGAATTTTCCGATAGAACTTGCGGCAAAAGTGAAAGAAAACGGCATCGCTGGATTGTCTCCCGAAGAAAAGAAATTGGTTAAGACAGATTTTGAATTGGGCACCGATACCTACTACGCCCGCTTTAAAGAAGTGATGAAAGATCACACTCCACTTGAGAAGATACCCAAGTACTTCGTTGCACAGAGTTTGTGGGACGACACCATGGCTTGGCGAACTGCTGAATATATGAAAACCCATTCTGATCATTTGATGGTGATCATTGTGGGTGATTTTCATGTCGCCTATCAAGACGGCTTGATTGCACGGCTGCGTAAGCGTGGCGTTCAGAGAATTGTTTCAGTTTCTCAAGTCGACACCAAGGGTTTGACTGAAGAAGATCGTAGGGCCACCATTGAACCCGACCCTGTTTATGGCCCGCGTGCTGACTTTGTCTTCGATGCAAGATAACATCCAGACGTGATGCGAATTCTTCATATTGGCAATGAAATGTCATGGCGAGGCGGCGAGAACCAGATTCGGTTACTCATTGAAGGCCTGCGCAAGAACTCTTCGGCTGAATGCTTTGTGGCTTACCCGCGCGAAAGTCGTGGTTTTTCGAAATTTTCAGAACTGGTGAAGGTCGGCGGCCCTATCGGTGTATTAGGCTTGCCTTCGCGACGCGCGTTTGACCCGCGCAATGTGAGTCAATTGGTTGCATGGTGTGACAAATATAAAATTGATATTCTCGATGCACAAAGTTCGGGTGGCATGTCGCTGGCCTTAAAAGTCAAAAAGAAACGGCCAAACTTAAAAGTGGTTGTTCACCGCCGAGTAGATAACGCCATAAAGAAAACCTGGTTCACTCGGCGTAAATATCTAAGTGATTCAGTTGATAAGTTTGTTTGTATTTCTAAGGCGATTAGTCAAATCGTTAAAGATTACGGTGTGAACGAAAATAAAATCGCGGTGATTGAGTCGGCGGTTGAAGAGACGCCTTACTTAAGGTTGCGTGAAGGCGATTTAGTTTCACAAAAACAACTCGCAAAACGCAATTTTGTGGGCGCATCTGACCCTCACGACATTGTTTGGTTCGGCAATGCTTCGGCCTTTACCAGCCAAAAAGGGCACGACACCTTGATTCGCGCATGTGCGAAATTACGTGATCAAAATTTAAGGTTTTTATGTTGGCTAGCCGGTGACGGCCCACTTTTAGCGGCCACCAAACGACAGGTCGATGATTTTGATCTTGCTAGTCATGTTCGATTTATTGGTCACACTAATAAAGTGTCAGAGCTTTTAATGGCCCTCGACATTTTAGCGGTGCCATCAAATAACGAAGGCCTTGGTACGATTTTACTTGAAGGGGCTTTCGCGGGCTGCGCATTGGTTGGTTCGAGTGTGGGTGGTATTCCAGAGATCATTATTGATCAAAAGACGGGATATTTAGTTCCGCCACGCGATTCTGATAAATTAGCTGAGGCACTTGGCGATCTTATGGCCGACTCAGGTCTTCGCCAAAAATTAAATTTGGCGGCCCGTGCTCATGTGCGCGAAAATTTTTCGGTGGAGCATATGGTTCGGGGCAACCAAAAGGTTTATCAGTCGCTGTTGGTGCGCTGAAGAAGGCAAATTGACCCGCCAGCGAACTTCAAATTGATTTCATCTCAACGTGATAGGGGTGGGTGGCGACACCGCTTATGTAGGTATTACTGGGGCCACTGGGGGAACTTCGCTTTACCCACTTTATATAGATTCGTTCAGCTATTCACATTGACGATGTAGTGGCGCTAAAACCAAGCGCCGGCGGTTTCGTTTATTTTTTCAAACGCTCAAATTGAGTTTTTATGCTCAGAGGTAAAATAAATTCGCTGCTTTCCCAGGACGGGTATTTCTTCATCATTGCCAGTTTTGCCTCTTGTTGAGTTTTTGATTCACTGATCACAGTTAGAAAATCACTCATGTAGATTCTATCGACGTCAAATATTCCTGTGTCGGTCGGTATTCCGTGACCAGGATATACCTTTGCTTTTTGGGGGCCATATTGAGTTTTTAGTTGTTGTAGTTCAGACTGCCACATTGCGATGGCACTTCCATCAACTTCCCGCGCTAGCCAAAGATGAACACCGTTGTAGACTAAATCGGAAGCAAAAAGAGCTTTAAGTTCCTTTGAGTACAGAATGGTTTCGTGAGGAGCTTCGGTAGGATGACTAACACTTATGACCTCAAGCGCTCCACCGGCTGGCAACTTTAAAATATTGCCGTTTAATACTTGAATTTCGTTTTCGTAGTCAAAACCACTCGGATTGGTTTCTGATTTTGGATACATCAGAACTTCTTCACCAAGGCCATGTTTTTCCGCTGCATCTTTAGCAGAACTAACAATGTCATTTTTAATCTCTTGGTTGGCGACTAAAATCTTAGCTTTTGGAAATTCCTTTTTGAGCGCGCCCATTCCTAGGTAATGGTCTCGATGCCCGTGAGTTACAAAAATAATTTGAGGCTCTGTGCGATGTTCTCGTGCAAGCTTTGCAACCTCAACGGCATCTTTGCTACTGCGGGTAGTATCGATAATCAAAGATCCTACTGAATCAAATAAAAGAAAAGAGTTTACACCATTAGCGGAGAAGACCTCAACATGCGTGCTGGAAGCACTTGCCACATACGGAATTTCCACGATTGCCATTACAAATATCAAAAATAAAAGTTTCATCATAGACCCCCTATCTTATGTGCGTATAAGTATCTAAGTTGTTCTATTTTGAAAAGCAGTATGTTTAGAACGAAATTGTTCTGATTTATAGAATGATTGAATATATCATTCTAGATCAACCAACTCGGCGTGACTACCTTCTTTCGAACCTCACTGAAGCTATGATCGACCCGAATACAGTGGCGATGGCTCCAAGTACGGTGAACCAAGTGAATGTTTCGGTAACTGAAATTTGAGATGAAAAAAAAGATGAAAAGAGAATGGTTACCAGCGGAGTCAGGCAAGAGATGGCGCCGATGCGAGAGGCGTCCCAAATCTTGAGCGCTTCGGTGAAGCACCAGTAGGCAATCATATTACTGAGGCAAACATAACTAAGAGCTGACCAATTCGGCAGATTCAAATTTAGTAGGGGCTTGTAGTCGGCGTATTGAACGAGCATGAGCGAAGAGATGAAATAGACTATGACGAGCACCAAAAGTGGTGAATGCCTAAGTACCAGGATTTTCTGAAAGACCGCGTAGAGTGCCCAGGTCACCGACGAGAGTAAAATAAGCGACAGGCCCCAGTAATAATTATGGCTGCCGTCAAAAGTGATTTGATTCTGAAAAAATAAAATCAAACCCGTAATGAGCACCGCAAGGCCGGCCCATTGAGTGTTACTGAACTTTTCTTTAAAAATAAATATTCCGAAGAAGGCGAATAAAATTCGAGAAAGCTGAAAATACACCTGAGCGTTAGAAGGTGAGATGTAAAGGTAGGCCTGATTGTAAGTGGCGTAACTGAAAGCCAAGGCAAAGCCACCGAACACGAATATCAGCCAGCTTTTTTTACTCTGCTCTAAGGTTGAAAAGGTGCCAGTGAACATCATGACGAGGGCAAATATAATTGTGGCCGAAGAAGTTTTGTAAAACGCAATGGCGCTGGCGGGTACTGTTTTGACTAAGTATGAAAGGGCAACGGGCTGTAGCCCCCAAAGCAGAATTGAACAAAGACTTAAAGCCAAGCCTCGTGTCCAACGTTTTTGCATTTTTAGCCTAACGTTTTCATTTTTTGCACACGTTCTTTGATTTGAGCGTAAGCCTCGGCCATTACGGCGTCCGTCTTTCGTGATTTGTGTTTCATTAATTGAATGGTGTAGGTCGTCTCTGATTTGTAAGGAACAGACACAATGCGAAGATGCTCTTTAAATTCGGCGACAATTAAATCAATCATCAGCGACCAATTGTTAGATGAGCGTAAATTCTCAATGGCGGCAAAATCACTGTCAAAGCCGAAGTTGATATTGAAATTCGCATTTTTAAAAATGGGGTAATGTCGTGCTGAAAATATTTTTTCGGTCGACATATGCATGGTTGCAGGATACTCAGGCAGTAACTTATATGGGTGTTTTTTGTCCCGCTCAAAAATAGGGTGGTTTTTACGTGCCACAACGACCGAATGACCACGATAGATCTCTTCGTATTCAAGTTGAGGGTGTGGCACCGGGCTAAATCCGATGCCAAAATCTAGCCGACCGGCAATAAGGCTATCAACCAGTACCCAAGTCGCCTGCGAATAGATGTCGCCGACAAGTAGCGGAAAGCGTGTTTGTAGGTTAACCCATGCCGGAGTCAAAAGTTTTGCCGCCAAAAAGTGACTGCTACCAATGCGATAATGGCCAGATAGAGGTTGGTCTGTTTGACCCAACTCTTTCTTTAAGCTCTCCGCCTGACCCAAAAGTTTTTGTGAAAGCTCAAGTAAACGCACTCCATGACTGGTCAGCTTGATTTTTTTATTTTCACGAATAAACAGTTGATAACCAAATTCATCTTCTAGAGTTTTGACAGCCTGGCTGACCACACTGGCGCTAATCGGAATAGAATGAGCCGCGCGGTGAATGTGTTCATACTTGGCGGCGGCTGTGAAGTAACGAAGCTGATCAAGAGTCATAGAAATCCTTTTCTAATGTTTTGATGCTACCGCACTTCAGCGGTTTGTGAAGTGTTTTCAGAACATTATTCTGTTTAACCGAACAATATGGTTCTAAATATACTGATTTTAAATATAGGTCTTTAGGAGCATATTTCAGTCGATTTCAAAAATGAGGAGGTAATATGAAAGGTTTAATGGGTATTTTGGTGGGTGGACTTATTGCGGTCAGCAGTTTGGCCCACGCTGAAAGTGTGGATCAAAGGGCGTTGTTTGCCTACTTAAAAGTTAAAGCCGGCACCGAGAGTCAGTTTGTCGCAGCCGCGAAAGAAGTGATCGAATTGTCGCGAAAAGAGCCGGGCAATCTAGTCTATATTCTTCACCAATCACAAAAAGACCCGCAGCAGTTTCTTTTCTATGAATTGTTCAAGTCGGACGCTGACTTGCAAGCTCACAGAAAAGCAGATCACGTTGTGAGATTTCTAAAGTCGGTGTCACCGATTGTGTTGCCCGGTCAGTTTATTTTAGACGAATACACAATCTCGGGTGCCAAAGAGAATCTAATTCGCGGGTTTTAATTTAGCTCTTAGGTTAGATTGTTTCTGAAAAACAAAACTGACAGCGCAACCTTGTTCGATAAACAAGAAGGTATAAGATCCAAAGCGTTGGTACTTCGAAAATAGAGACATGGCTCGTTTTTGAAATTGCGAAATTTGCTCGGCAGTACAGGTCTTGGCAGAAATTGTTGGCGGGTCAGGTATATATGGGGCGCTCACATTCTCGTCTGTACCCCATTCGCCGCTCAAGCGAGCCTCATTGATTTTCGAAAGCTTTGTTTTTATGTCACTGATGAGTTCGCGGGCGTCGTCTGATAAGTCTTGAGAGTAAGGTTCGACTTTATCAATTTCCTGGGTAATGAAGTCATCGGAAAGAACGCTTCCATTTTTGCAAGTGGAGGGCCTCGACCTCGAGTTGTCAGACTCATCAATTGTTACAGATCCCGGATTTAAACCCCGTAAAAAGCCTTCTATTTTTTCTTTGTCATCGTCTGTGATGACACCCGAAAGACCTACTTTGTTAAGAAGCTGATCAAGATTTTCGGTGTTACTGCAAAATATGTCGTCCTGAGATGTCGGAATATTTTCCGAAGGCACGCTGTCCGCACGGGCGCTCGGCACACTGAAAGCCAAAAACCCAAAAATAATAAGGGCGGCTTTTGTCACTGATGTTAACAATTTAGACACTGAAATGCCTCCGAAACAAACATGAATAAGTCGGAAGGTGCAAGTGCAAGGCTTAGGCCATGGTTTTGAATGGAGGACTAACTACAAAGCGCTATGCTGCATTTCGTGAAATTTAAAGTATTCGCCTTTTTGCGCAAGTAGCTCGGCGTGATTGCCTTCTTCGACTATTTCGCCCTTTTTTAGCACGACAATGCGAGTGGCCTTGGCAATGGTCGAAAGGCGATGAGCAATGACAAGTGCGGTGCGGCCTTGAAGCAATTGATTCAAGCCTTTTTGTACCTCGAGCTCACTTTCTGAATCGAGCGCGCTGGTGGCCTCATCGAGAATTAAAATAGGCGCATCTTTTAAAATGGCTCGAGCAATACTGATGCGTTGTTTTTCGCCACCAGAGATTCGACTGCCAAAATCGCCGACTGACGTTCCATAGCCCTCTGGTGTGCGACCGATAAAATCATGGGCATTGGCCATTTTAGCGGCACTCACAATGTCATTAGTATTTTTGGCTAGATTACCAAGTTGAATATTGCGTTCAATCGAATCATTAAAAAGAAACACATCTTGAGTCACGAGAGCAATGTGCTTTCTCAAGTCGGCCATTTTCATTTTGTTAATCGGAACATCGTCGATCAGAATTTGACCTTCTTTGGGGTCAAAAAATCGCTGTAACAAGTTGGCGATGGTCGACTTACCACTCCCGCTAGAACCGACGAGGGCTACAATTTCATTGCGACGGACGGTCAGATTCACTCGTCTTAAAACGGGTTCTTCATTGTACGAAAACGTGACGTTGCGAAACTCAATCTTTTGCCAATTCGTCGGAAATGCAACGGTATCGGTGGCCTCGACAACAGTTGGCTTCGAATCGAGAATATCGTGCAGGCGATCCATACCGATGGCGGCTTGTTGAACGCGAATATAGGCGTCTTGCAATTTACGCACAGAATCTGAAAGAAGACCGACGGCAAAAATAAAAGTCATGAAATTGGCGACGGTCAAATGCGAATTAAACACTTGGTAGCTAACGAATTGAAACAGACCGATCATGAACAAAGCCGTGAGGGCTTCACTGATTGGGCCGCCGAGTTCTTCACGCGAAATAATATGGCGTCTGGTTTCTAGATAATTGTCGGCCTGTTGATTGAATTTGCGGTGCATTTCGTCTTCAAGCAAAAATGATTGCACGACGCGAGTGCCATCGAGGCTTTCTTTAAGCGTGCGAGTGAGGTCTTCCATCACTTCTTGGTTCTTGCGAGAATACTTACGAATGCTTTTCGCAAGACTTCTAAGTACAGCACTTACAATCGGCATGGCGACGATTAAAAACGCGGTTAGGCGCCAATCGAGATAGATCAGGTAACCAAAGAGACCAATGATCATGAACGGTTCACGAACGACGTCGGCGATTTTGTCGATACCACTCTTAATGACGACGATGTCATTTAACATGCGCGAGATCAGGCCGCCGGTGCCCCGTTCTATCTCTTGAAAGAATGAAAGATTGAGCGACAGATATTTGCCCATAAGTGTGCGCCGCTGATTCACCGAAATCTTTTCGGCGGTGTATTTCATTATGAACAGGTGATAAAAGCGGGCCACACAGCTGAGTATCCAAAAAAAGCCAAGAAGCGGCGGCAACAGCCAAGCTTCTCTCGTCGGTGTTTGGTTTTGCCAAGCGGTAAATAGGTGGTTGGTCAAAGGTGGAATGGCGAGCTTAAAACCGCTCGTAATAGCACCGAGAATCATGACCTGAATAAATTGCTTACGATAGGCCTTAATTTCGGGCCAAAGTTTGATCCAAATTTCCATGTGGAGGACAAATTAGTAGGGAGGCGCGCTGATGTCTAGTAGCAATTGACACCCGCCCTGATCAGCGGTCGACAAGCGCCAAACCAAATCCTGCCACGTGGCAGAATTTGTAGCCTATCGTGTCACTTTTAGAGATGGCAGCTTTTTGTCTGCTCGGGGCTCTCACAGTTTAAAACCTCGCGAATCGAATCTGTCATAAGTTCTTTTCGTCGAACTATGTCGATTGTGTGGCCATCTGAACTGAATTTCTTTTCTGATATGGCCATTTCGGGCGATTGTCTAAAGACCCCCGGTGGATCGCAAAAAAGCGGGCCCCCGGCCAAAAATGCAAGTCGACGATCTTCAACCTTGTCGAGTTTCTTTAAAAGACGTGCAGCGATGATGAGGCCAATGTTGTCCGCAGCTTGTTCGCTCACAGACTTAGCCTGATTACGCAAGACAAGTTCGGGTATCCAGTTATCTCGCTCGACACTGGCCAGAACATCTTGTTCTACCAAGGCCGTTAGACTTCGTGCTGAGGCAATCGCTAAATCAAGCTTTTTGCCTACATTTGGTTCTTGTGAGCAACGATATTCGGCTTCGAACGAAAGAAGCAATATTTGATCAGTGCCAAACTCATGGGTTTCGTGATTGTCGTCGCCTTGTTTGCAAGGATTCATAAAATTAGCATTTTTCACATGATGACCCAAATCAGTCTCAATATTTTCTGAGGCGGTGAAAGTAAAAAAGTAACTTTGGGCATAACGTTCGGTCGAGGCATTGGCCAAATTTGCAGACAGGTCGCTCAGCTGGCGACCGTTCGGAAAGTCAGCCAACTCACGTTGACCCAAGCATTGTAAGTATTCTGGTGCAAAAAAGGACTTTTTAATTGGGTTCAAATTTAATAGTTCATTTTTCAAATTGGCGTATCGGTCGCAGCTCAATTTCTGGTCAGAGCAGAGATTGTTGTAAGCCAAAGTGGCTTCGGCAAATGTCGAACTATGAAATAGGTCGTAGGTTCGAATTGTGGTCGGATCAATGGCGTGTGCGACTTCGTGGGTCACCGTTAAGAGAATGTTTGTTCCAAATAAACCAGCACACACTGTCAGCTCATGATGACTTGGATCGTAATATGCGTTTTTTTGATTAAGGGCACAGTCATTTTCGGTCACGAGTGGGTTTGACCCGGGGATTCGAAGCTTAATTGTACGGATTCGCTGCAAAGCCAATGCTCTGTACGCGGGGTTGAGGCCGTTGTCTTCGTTGAGCCAAGCAATGTACTCAGATTTAATTTGATCAAACTGTTTTTTGATATCGGCCCACTGCGGTGAATTTTGCCAGAGCGTTTTAGAGATTTCAGAATAGATAAGCTTCACGATAAAATCTAACGCTCGCGATTGTTCAGGTGTGACCTCGTCGCTTTTAAGATAGCCCGGAAATCTAGCCTCTAATCGGTCGCGCGCGACTTTGACGAGAGCGTTGCCAAGATCGAAATTTAAGCGGGCAATTAAATCATTATTTTTTTGAGCTTCTTTGACGGTGAAGTGGTCATTTTGCTTTGGCTTTAGAAGCACTCGCAACTGTCGAAAATAACCGACGCCAACCAAGGCCTTTCTCAAGTCAGCCGGAAAGCGCGATTCAGCCTTAAGAGCCGCGTCGAAATAATTGTAGTCGGCGTAAGCCACTCCTGAACGCTCGTGACCAAAACGAATGTTGTAAGTGCGGCCTGTAGAGAGAGAAACATTTTTGTTGCCAAGATTTGGGCGATCCCAAAGGTTTCTGCAAAATTGATCGTAAAGGCCGGCGCATTGAACAGGCTCGTTGGCGTGGGCATTTAAAAATGAAATAAACTGTGAAAGAAAAAGCAGCGTGAAGAGAAAGCGCGACATGAGATCTCCAGTGGTAATGACGAAGCCGAATGCAGTACCAGACTTTAGCTGCCGAAACGACAGGGATTTTTTCAAAACGGGTGAGGTGTTAACCAAATTTATTGTTGTTAGCCTCAGCCGCCTCGAAAGGAGGGGCTGTCGATACTTTGAACAGTTCTGGATAGTTTTCACTATCGTAGAATTCTTCGAGAAGGCCCTTTATAATCACACTTTCTAAAACTTAAGGAGAGTCTGTGAAACCTCTATTTTTGACCGTAGCGACGCTTATTTTATCGGCGAGCTTTGCCCATGCCGGCGGTAATATTGAGCTAAGTGGCCCATATGAACAAGGTCTTGTTCTTGGTAAGGCGATTTCAATCAATTTAGAAGATGGCGTGCTGATTCATCGCCCTTTGATTGACATCAAGGTGGGCGAGTTTGCCGATGACCCTTCTTATGTCGGCTCGAATTACTCAATGTCTATCCCGAAAGAGCGAACTGATCTTATAGAAAAATTCAAAGTGGCTCGGGCGTCGGGCAAGAATTATATTTTTAAATATGTTCGTTATTATCCTTTGAATCTTTACAGAACCTTCGCTTACTCTGACAGTCATTTCGTAACAGATATTGTCGAAGCCAAACAGCCCACTGATTCGAGCAAACTAGACAGTCTCGGTGAGTCGGTTAAGTCCGAAATAGGTCGCCATGGTTGGAATTCTGGTCTTTCACACCGTGGTCGAATCACATCAGTTGAGCGTTGGGGTCTTTTGCATCACACTTGCGGTGTTGAGGTTAACTTTAGCGGGATTGCGGCTGGAGAGAGCACGAACAGTCATGACATTAATTTTGCAGTTTACGACGAGGCCGCATGTAAATTTGTAGAGAAACTGATCTACTATCAAAGGACAGTAGAGGTCTCGTCTTCACAGGACTTAGTTGAGTTTTACGATTCTTATACGGATGTGGCTCACGAATTTCAGGTTTTACCGCTGCCGGACACATCAGCAGGTGCGCCATCAGCTGCTAATATTCAAGAGTTGCGAGAGCAAGTTGAGAAGGCGCTTTTGAACGACCCTGAATTTATCAGTAAAGTTCGCGCAGCTGCTCTCAAAAGCCAGCCTTAGTTTGCACACGAAACGCGCGGGTCGACTGACGTTTGCCCGCGAAACCACTGTAATCCACAAGTTCAAATCCGGCGTTTTTTAGCGCCCGGTTGAGACGACCTGTAGCCGCATAGGTACTCAGTGCGCACTTCTCAGCGCTAGCGCGAGACAAAAAGTCAGCAAGAAACTCTTCGCTCCATAATTCTGGAGTTGATTTCGTACTGAACGCATCAAAAAAAATGACCGTGTACGGCTTAAAATACTGGGTCGTGGGTTCAAGGCGTTCGCGCATGACCCATGTTCGATCGGTGAGCATTTTTCGACCGCAAATTTGCAGTTGGGTGGGGCCTATCTCAAACTGTTTTGCCACCACATTTAACACCTCTGAAAAGAGCGCGACCAAATGTTCAGTCAGTGGGTCGTTTGGCATTTCATCGTCGGGCCATTCTTCTAAAACCCAAGCTAAAAACGTCTGGCGCAAAATAGGATTCGACTCGAAGCTCTCAAGATAAACGCCATTCACTCCGGCGCGCAGGCAGGTGGCAATGGCAATCCATTCGTTATAACCACAACCTAAGCCCACAGAGGCAATTTTTGGCGGTAGCCAACCGCGCGTGAGGGTTTCACTGAGAAGCGAGCCGTAGATATAAATGCTCTCAGCTAATGCGCCGCCGCTGTGATGCATGATTTCGGGTGGCTGCTCGTCACTCCACAATCTGAGCGAGGGGCTTTGGTCTTCAGTCTTCACAAATTGGTATGAAACCCCGTCTTGGACAAACGTTGGCGCGTTTTCAGAAAGTGGGAGTGATTGAGTTGTCTGAAAAGCTTGCGGATTCATCATTTGCCTATTTTGTCTGTTTGCGTTAGTAAACTGTCATGCTTTCAACCTTCTGGCAAGGTTTGCCCTACAATCCAATCAGTCGACACTATCAAGAGCGCTTCGGCGAAAAGGTTTACAAAATTCCGGTGTCGGTGGCGACCACTTGCCCCAATCGCGAGGGTCTGCGTGGCATGAAGACCTGCAATTTTTGCGATGCTTGGGGTTCTTCGGCTTACCCCGATCTTCAGGGGCAGACCTTACAAGATCAGATCATCGAATCGCGTCGCCGAGTTTTAATGCGAGTCAATTGCGCGAAATTTCTGGTTTATTTTCAAGCCTATACGACGACGTTTGCGCGAGTCGCTGAATTGCGCGGGCATATCGAAAAGGCCCTCGAACTTTCAGATGTAGTGGGAGTGGTCATCGGTACCAGGCCCGATTGCATTTCAGATGCGCTATTTGATTTGGTACGCGAAGTGAGCGCGCGAGCTTATGTGGCCATCGAATATGGCGTGCAAACTTTCGACGAAGATCAGTTGATTTGGATGCGTCGTGGGCATACTGCTAAAAAATCGATTTCAGCCATCAACCGCACGCGCTTAGAGTTACCGAATGTGCAAATGGGCATTCATTTGATCTTGGGTTTGCCCAATGAAACCGATGCCGATGTGATTCGTGCGGCTGAAATCACCAATGAGCTGCCTATTGATGATGTGAAACTTCATAACTTGCACGTTTTGAAAAATACGCCGCTGGCGGATGAATTTTTGGCGGGGCAATTTACGCCACTCCCGCTTGAAGATTATGCCGCTCGAGCGCGAGTGTTTTTGCAACATTTACGGCCTGATTTGTATGTGCATCGCTTGGCAGCACTTTCGAGTCGGCCTGATGAGTTGGTGGCGCCGAAGTGGGTCACTAAAAAGATGGAAACTTACCAGTATATTCTCGATCATTTTAAGCAACATGGCGCCCAACAGGGGCAGCATTATCAATTAAAGAAAGAAGAGCATTAAAACTCGGCGACGCGATTCGATGATCTGATCTTGTAAGGATTTTAGTTCTCGAACAAACGCAGCTGCCACAAAATAAAATTTGGCTCAATGGCACCAACCCAGATGATATGATCGCAATGATCAAATCTTTGCAAGTGCGGGGCGCGCCGATGATTGGTCTGGCGGCGGTGATGGTGCTGGCGCACCTCGCTCAACAGCCGAGCACCACTGAAGCCGTTTTTCGCGAGGCCGCTTTGAAATTGCGACAGTCGCGACCAACTGCCGTGAATCTGATGAACAATATCGATCGCATTTTAAGTTTTGAACCTGGCAAGATGAACCCGGATTGGATTTTAAACCAAGCCATTTTGATTTTTCGCGAAGATCAAGAATTGTGTCAGCAGATTGCTGATCACGGGGCTGATTTATTTATCGCTGATATTTTAAATGAACGCGACGACAATGATTTACGCCCCCTGAGCATTCTCACTCACTGCAACACGGGTGGTTTAGCGACCGCAGGAGTTGGTACAGCTATCGGCATTATTCGTGAGCTTCATCAACGCACGAGCCACGTGCATGTGTACGTCGATGAAACGCGCCCTTTGCTTCAAGGTGGCCGACTGACGGCTTGGGAAATGGGAGAGCTGAAAATTCCGCACACACTTTTGTGTGACAATATGGCGGCGCTGTTGATGCGCGATAAAAAAGTAGATGCCGTGGTGGTTGGGTGCGATCGCATTGCTCGCAATGGCGATTTCGCTAATAAAGTCGGCACCTATGGCCTTGCGGTTCTGGCTCGACATCACAGTGTTCCGTTTTATGTGGCCGGCCCTTACACGACCGTCGATTTGAAATGTGCGTCAGCCGCTGAAATTCCTATTGAAGAGCGCGCAGCCACTGAAGTGCGAGGCGCATCGGGCTCGTTTGGCAAGGTGCAATGGGCGCCATCAGAGTCGCCCGTTTATAATCCATCTTTTGATGTGACACCGGCCGATCTTGTAACCGGTTGGATTTTAGATAGTGGTGTTTTTAAAACTCCCGAAGACATGGTGAAGGTATTAGGCCAAAACGTTTAGGCCGAAACTTTTAATTAGAACGGCAAATGGAGGCAGTTCATGTACGCGATTCTTGGTGGTTCAGGTTTTGAAAAGTTTGAGCAGTTTCAAGTTGTCGAGAATATTAAAATTGAAACTCCATGGGGCGCGCACTCTTCTGGAATGAAGCGGGTAAAAATCGGCGGCAATGAGTGCATCTTTTTATCTCGTCATGGAGAACACCACGAAAAGTTGCCGTCAGAAGTGAACTTTCGAGCGAATATTTTTGCTTTTAAAAAGTTGGGAGTCAAAGCGGTTCTGTCATTCTCTGCTGTTGGTAGCCTACGCAAAGAATTTAAACCCGGCGATATGGTGCTTGTGAGTCAATATATCGATCGAACAAAAGGCATTCGCCCGCACACATTTTTAGGTGATGGCCTAGTTGGCCATGTTTCTTTGGCAAAGCCCGTTTGCGATAAACCCGTTAAGGCCATCGAAAAGATGTCGTCAAAATATGATTTCAAATGTCACTTCGGCCAAACTTACATTTGCATCGAGGGCCCATATTTTTCGACTAAGTCTGAATCAAATTATTATCGTCAAATTGGCGCAGATATCATCGGTATGACGCACTTTCCAGAATTTGCGTTGGCGCGCGAGGCAGGTCTCACTTACATTCCGTGCTGCTTTATTACCGATTATGATTGCTGGGATGACTCGATTCCGCACGTCACCCTTGAAGAAGTTATAAAAGTGATGCGTCAAAATAATGGTAAGGCGTTTAGAATGGCCGAGGATATTTTGGCCACTGGCGATCAACTCTACCGTGATTGTGACTGTAGAAACCAAGGTCTAAAGACTGGGCTTATGACACCTAAAGAAGCGATCCCGAAAGAGAAAATGCCCTGGCTTGAAGTCTTGTTGAGCTAGCTAGCGTTTAATTGTTAAATTTTATATTGTTCAAGATACACACCGTTCAACTGTATGTTTAAACTATAGTTGAATAATTGCTGCCGACATCAGCACAATTTGTGCTATTACGGCTGCAACTTCTTATCTTAAAGCACGGGGAGCAATCATGGAAGCCATTCGAACACAACCAAAAGACGGCATTTTATCGTGGGAATTTATGTTGATGGGCGGCGCTTCGATTATCGTGTGCCTAGCTTGTTGGGCATTCACTGATAAATCGGCTTCGGTGCTGACCATGTCACAATTGGCGTTTGCACTCGCCTTTGTGATGAATCACCCGCACTTCTTGTCGTCTTATGTTTTGCTCTACAAAGATTTTAGAAAGAACATTTTCACTAAACCAAAATATTTTTGGGCGGGCGTGGTTTCGCCGGTGTTGTTGGCAGGATATTTAATTTATTGTCTAGTTGCCGGAAACGGCGCGTGGATGGGTCAAGCCGTTAATGCGATGTTTTTCTTGGTTGGTTGGCATTACGTAAAGCAGATTTTTGGTTGCGTGATTGTCACTTCTGTTCGCCGCAAAATCTTCTACAGTGTTTGGGAGCGTCGCTTAATGCTCTTCAACCTGTTTGCCATTTGGGCCGTGTCTTGGCTGCGCTCACAGGTGGGCCATCAATCGTTTCAATTTTATGGCATCACATATTTCGGTTTAGATTTGCCGCGACTTCTTCAGCCGTTGTCATTGTGGGTCGTTGGCTTATCGGGTCTTGCCGTTGTGTATATGCTGATTCGAAAATTTATAGCTGATGGTAGCAAGCCTTCTATGCCTGGTCTTGCTGCTCTTGGCGCGCTCTATGTTTGGTATCTACCAGCGTTTGATCACCCGTCATTTGCTTATCTCATTCCGTTCTTTCATTCGCTGCAGTATTTAGTTTTCGTTTGGAGCTTTAAGAAAAACCAAGTGGCTGCTGAAGCCAACAAACACAAGGGTCGCGATCAGCGCGAAATTTGGGTTCGCGATTTTATCGGTTATGCAGTTGGAGTCACAATATTGGGTGCCCTCTCATTTGAATTTGTACCCAATGCTCTCGACGCCCAAAACTGGATTCATAACCCATCACTGGGCACTGCGCCGATTCTTTCGGCTGTTCTACTTTTTATTAACATTCATCACTACTTTATCGACAATGCCATTTGGAAGTCGAACAACGATGAAATGAAGAAGTATTTGTTTGCTGAACCGAAGCTGGAGAGTGTGCAGTCGAGAAGTGCTTAGGGAATTTCCTAGATACCTAGATACTGAAACAAATAGAGGCGCCAGCCATAATCGAATCTTTGCTCGTTGCCAGCTTCATCAACGCTCTTCACGGAGAGCAACATTCGGGAGCAGGCCGAGTTATCAAAGGTAACAGGCGAGAAGTGTG
>Ga0207013_1050_pt1 | contig 31585 bp, 20 predicted proteins | sample Alteio_BWMinCont_55_FD_153501 | JGI IMG/M metagenome (GOLD analysis project Ga0207013, IMG submission 153501) | Enriched cells from forest soil in Barre Woods Harvard Forest LTER site, Petersham, Massachusetts, United States -... | ecosystem: Environmental > Terrestrial > Soil > Temperate forest >...
ACCTCAATACCGGCACGGTCTAACCGTTCATTCAATTCTTTTTCTAATAAATGGCTTACCTGTTCGGCGCCGCCCCTTAATGTAATACTTGCTGTTTCATCCTCGATATTATCATACGGGAATGAATTTGCAAGGTGCCTTACAGCGGCTTCGCTTTGTATATTTACATATTGCAGGTAATTCTCAACAGCAAAAACTGCGTTGGCGGTATCTTTTATCTGCCAAACTATTACAGCAGCTATTTCAATCGGGTTACCTACACTGTCATTCACCTTTAACTGCTGCCCGTTCAGGTTAAATGCCCTTAACGAAACTTTCTTTTTTACAGTGAAAGGGTTTACCCAAAAAAAGCCGTCTTGCTTTACCGTGCCCACGTAACTACCAAACAGGGTAAGCACTTTTGATTCGTTGGGGTTTACAATTACCAGTCCAGGTAACACAAGCACAAAATTTACAACGGCCAAAATTACGCCTATTGCAACGGCCTCTGCATAAAAAGATAATACCATGCCGGCAAACAAAAAAAGGAACAAGGCAAAGGCCCCGTATCCGGATGGAGGGTTGATTATTTTTTCAGTATTCATGATGATAATGATTTTGAAATGATATCACAAAGATATCATATTTAAATTGACAATAACAAGAAAATCTGCGGATAACGGAAAGTTATATTAATTTTGAAGCGACAAATACATCAATGGCAAAATTATCTTCGACTCGCCAACAGGCTTTACTGCGCAAATACTCCCGTAATGTTAAGTTTTTAATGATGCTGGCAAGTATATGTGTGATTGTTTTCACGCTGCCGAAGCAGGCAAAATTTAGCTATGATATAGAAAAGGGGAGGATCTGGAACCAAAAAGAATTGGTTTCGCCTTATAATTTCGCCATATTAAAAACAGAGCCAGAAATTGAAAATGATAAAAATACGGTACTGGCTGCTGTAACGCCTATATACCAGGTAGATGATAATATTAGCGACCGTGAACTTGAAGGCTTTAAAAGCGACCTGGAAATAAAATGGCATACAGCAGGCCTGAAAGACAGGCAGAAAGATGAATATGTGCAAACCGGGGAAAATTTATTAAAAACAATATATGATAAAGGTGTTTTAACGCTAAATCCAAAATACCAGCAAAATGTTGAAGATTACCCTATAACCATATTAGATAAAAATATTGCCACTAACAAAAACACAGCCGACCTTTTTACAAAGGAGAGAGCATTAGCTTATTGTGAAAAAGCATTGGACAGCAATGCAACCCTGGATAAAGCCTTTTTGTTGGATCTGATCAGCAACAGGATACAACCCAATTTAACTTATGATAATAAATTAACACAGCGTCTTGAAAAAGAGGCCATCGATGGCTTGTCGACTACCCGGGGGATGGTGCAAAAAGGTGAAGTTATAGTGAATAAAGGGTCGGTAGTAAGCGATGATGTTTATCAAAAACTGCAATCGTACAAAAAAGCATTCGAAGATAATGCCAGGATAACCGGCGACCCCAGGCTTGTGTTGATAGGGCAGTTTTTATTGGTATCTATTGCTATTACTTTATTAATGGTGTTTCTGTATATTTTTCGCAGGGATATTTACGATGATAACCGCCTGGTTAGTTTAATATTGCTTGTGGTAACCGCTATGTTGTTCACTTTGTCGGTTGCAATAAAACTACAGCTGCCAAATTTGTATTATATACCGTATTGTATAGTTCCTATTATAATAAGGGTGTTGTTTGATACCCGCCTTGCCCTTAATATACATTTACTGGTGGTGCTTATAGCCGGTTTCTTTGTTCCCAATAGTTTTGAATTTGCGTATTTTGAACTTACGGCGGGGATGGTTTCCATTTACAGCATTAAAAACCTTATCCGGCGCGAGCAGTTCCTTATTTCGGCGCTTATTATTACGTTTACTTATTTTGCCGCCTTTATCGGGATATCCTTTATTCGCGAAGGAAGTTTCAGGAATATCGACTGGATTGACTTTCTGCCCTTTGTAGTAAGCGTTTTGCTCACATTGCTGGCTTATCCGCTTATCTATATCTTCGAAAAAATATTTAATATAACTTCCGACATTACGCTAATAGAGCTTACAAATACCAATGCCCCCTTGCTGCGCGAAATGGCATTTTCTGCTCCCGGTACTTTTCAACACTCGCTACAGGTGGCCAACCTCGCCGAAAATGCTATTTATACTATCGGTGGCAATGCATTACTGGTTAGGGCAGGGGCGTTGTACCATGATATCGGCAAGATGGAAAACCCCTTGTATTTTATCGAGAACCAATCGGGCTTTAACCCGCATGATAGACTTCCATACCAGGAAAGCGCGCAGATCATCATCAGGCATGTGCGAAAAGGGATTGATATGGCGCGCAATGCAAACCTGCCTGATATAGTGATCGACTTTATAAGGACGCACCATGGCGACACCAGGGTAGATTACTTTTACCAGTCGTTTCTTAAAAATTTCCCCGAAAAATTTATTGACGAGAACACTTTCAGGTATCCCGGCCCAATTCCTTTTACAAAGGAAGGAGGTGTATTAATGCTTGCAGACTCTGTTGAGGCAGCATCGCGTTCATTAAAAGAGCCCGATGAAAAATCCATTAATGACCTTGTTGATCGCATTGTAAAATACAAACTCGACCAAAACCAATTGAGCGGCAGCAATATCACCTTAAAGGAACTGGAGACGATAAAAACGATATTTAAGCGAATGCTGATGAGTATTTATCACGTAAGGATTGATTATTAATATTGGTTGACTGGGTTGATTAAGTTGATTAAGTGAGTGGTTGACCATGTTAAATGGAAATAGAATTCGAATTTTTTCTTTGATAACCAACACTTTACTTATCAACTTAATTAACCCAATCAACAAATCAACTAATTTTTTTTGACAGCTTAACCGAATTGCTATATTTGCAGTCCCGAAAAAAGGGGTTTACTGAGATAACGGCCGGACAGGCCAAAATATGGTGAGGTGCCTGAGAGGCCGAAAGGATCAGTTTGCTAAACTGACGTACGGGAAACTGTACCGAGGGTTCGAATCCCTCCCTCACCGCAAACTTCAATGTGAAAGTACATTAAAAGCCTGCAAATCAAATGATTGCAGGCTTTTATTTTTATGTCAAAAGGCTATTTTAGCCACCAATTCGCATATAAAAAGTGCGTTATTCGGTGAGTTAATTTCCGAAAACACTTACTCACCAATTTCTACGTATCGCTTTGATTGTCAACCTGTTCAATAGTTGAACATCTTGTACGCACCTAATTGCAAGCTTACTTTTGTTTCACTTTTTAATGCCAAAACATTATGAAAACTAATTTCAGCTTGCTTTTTTATTTAAAGAAGCCAAAAAACTATCAAAACGGTGATGTGCCTATTTATTTACGCATTACCGTAAACGGCAAACGTGCAGAAACTACTACGAGCCGCGAATGCAAGCCCGACCAATGGAATAGTATAGCCGGGCGATTTAAAGGTACTAAGGAAGAGATAAAGTCCTTTAACGCCTACCTCGACAACCTGCAAGCTCAGGTTTATGCAGCGCATGGCCAATTAACCGAAGCAGGTAATATAATTACTGCCGAAAGTTTAAAAAACAAACTGTTAGGCAGGAGTGAAAAATCCCGGATGCTTATAGATATTTTTAAACAGCATAATAAACGGATGGCTGCGCTAATAGGAAACGGATATGCTGCCGGTACGCTCACTTGTTTTGAAACAACGCTAAAACATACCCAGGGCTTATTAGCGTGGAAATATCAGTTAACCGATATCGACATTAAAAAGATAGATCACGACTTTATTACCAGTTATGAATTTTACCTGCGGTCGGAGAAAACGTGCGGAAATAACTCTGCGGTGAAATACATTAAGAATTTTAAAAAAATCATTCGGGTATGTTTAGCAAGCGGTTGGTTAACCCACGACCCTTTCGTAAATTATAAGGCAAATATGAAAATAGTTGACCGTGTATATCTCAACAAGGAAGAATTACAAGCCATGGGGGATAAAACGTTTTCAACTCAACGGCTTAATCAAGTCAGGGATATTTTCTTATTTAGCTGTTTTACTGGATTAGCTTATGCAGATGTTTACAAGCTGAAAAAAACAGAAATTATAAAAGGCATTGACGGGGAAATGTGGATATATACGAAAAGAAAGAAAACTGATACACCAAGCCACATACCATTATTACCGTCAGCTTTAATTTTGCTGAATAAATACACCGATCATCCGGTTTGTTCAAATTCTGGTAAAGCCCTGCCAGTAAGCACCAATCAAAAAATGAATGCTTACTTAAAAGAGATTGCAGATGTTTGCGGTATCAACAAAGAGTTGACCTACCATATAGCCCGCCACACGTTTGCAACAACGGTTACATTATCAAACGGTGTACCTATTGAAACGGTTAGTAAAATGCTTGGGCATACCAATATTAAAACCACCCAGCATTATGCGAAGATTTTAGATTTGAAAGTTAGCCAGGATATGGCTTTGCTAAGGAAAAAATTTGCTGATGACTAAAGTAATGAAATTGGAGGTCACAGTTAGTGACCTCCAATTTTTACGAAAGGTATTTGTCCCTTTAAAATGGTAGTATTTAAAGCTTCTCTATTTCCTCAATAGAAAGTTTAGTAAACTTTGAAATTTGGACAAGTGGCAGACCGTCCTTTTTCATTTCACGGGCAATGGTGAGAGCTTCTTCATGCCTACCTTTAGCCTCGGCAGTTGAAACTGCATAGTCCAATACATTCTTATTATCCCACTTGTGTTTTAAGCTGCTATCGTACATCGTTTTTTCCTCCTTTGTCAAGTTTGTATATTCTGCTATACTGAACAATTTTTCAAATATGGGTTTCCGCAGGTAAACAGGTATTTTATCCCATTGGCTCATGTTTTTTAATACATGAAGCCATCTATCCAAATCCGTGTCTAAATCGTTTTCCGCTTTTACAAATTTACTTAATTCAATGTAAGTATAACCGAGTTTATCGTAAAAAATTTCACCCGTATCCCTGTTGCACAGGCAAATGTCATGGAGATAGCTATTTGCTGGACTATCTTCCAGTGTAAAATCTTCCAACAAGGCAATTAAATATACTTCGGCAATGTTGTACCCCCAAGCACTCCGTTTGCCTTTTGGGGCCTGGTCGCTGATTAAACGCGAGGTATAAAATAAAGCCCTTTCTTTAAAGTAACCCTGCTTGGCCCTTTGCACTTCTATTAAAAAACGTTCGCCCTTATCTCCCGTACAAAGCAGATCAAATATAGCTGCGCCCTCTTCTTTTATATCACCGGGGTGTTCATTTTTATTATACACTAAATCAACAATATGCTTGCGTCCTCTAAACACTTCATTTAAAAAAGAAATCAGCAAGTCCTTGTTTGGTTCGCTGCCGAATATTTTTTTAAAGGCGAAGTCAACTAAAGGATCGATGTATTTCCCGATAACGGGTGGTTTATTTTTTGGCATAGCCAAAGATAAAAGTTTATTTCTTATTCACCGCCACAGCGAATTTAGCCCACGCCGGGATAAAAAGTAAAGGGTATATAAACGGACAGATGTATTTTGTTTTTTATTGGCTTGTCCGCCCTTGACATTTTACCCGGCTTTGCGCTGCTGGTTGCTTATCGGTTGAATAAGGGCTGGCCTGTTCAATAGCATTGGCGGAATTGCGGAGTTTTATTATTGCAGGATGAAGACCGTAAATTTCAATGTCCAAACGCGAAAGCGGGAGGAGCAAGCGGAAGTTGGGCAGAGCCCTACTTTGCTTGCCCTACGCTTCGCTACGGGGGGTTTGAGTATACCCAAAGTATACTTTGCCCCCCTCACGATAGTGTAAAGGCCGTTTTTGCCATGGTAGAGAGTATACTTTTACAGAATTTTCACTGAAAGTATTGATACTTGCATCGAGACACAGTCTCCAGGCATCGTAATCAGTAGTTGAAAACTACGTATAGGCGCAGTTAATATTCATTCTTGAATAAATAAAATTTACTAAATTATCCACATGGAAACAATACCGTATTCGAGCTTGCAAATTCAATGCGAAACCGAAAAAAGAAGGCCCACTTATGACGAATTACTTTCGACAAATGAATGGTTCGAAAAACGCCGGGAAATTATTAGTAGAGATGTAGTTTGTGTAAAATGTGGTTGTGCTGAAACGGATACTGTTCGAGATTCAAAGGGGAAGTTTCATAACTTTCAGCTAAAAGAGGTTTACGGTCCTAAATTATTAGAAAAATCATTTGGTGTGGACAAATCATTTGGTGTAATTATAAATATTGAACCTGAAAATTATTTTATGGAGTTCTTAGGTAAGAGAAACTGGTTTCATATACATCATAAATATTATATACTATCAAAATTACCTTGGCAGTACGAAAACGATGCACTCGTTACGATGTGCAATTGGTGCCACAATGAATGGCATTTGAATAACGAAGCGCCGGTTTATGATTCGATTAATGATAAATTTGTAAAATGCAATTTCACACGTTGCGATAGGTGTAGCGGCGCTGGAGTCTTACCTGAATATAAACATGTTCAAAATGGTATTTGCTTCAATTGCCATGGTTATAAGTACATAGAAGCTATAGGTCTATATGAAATATAATTAGATTTTGTATTTATGATTATAAGGTTGGGTTTTATAGAAACAAGTTTTTTGGCGAAATGATCTAATCCTTAGTTGGACGCTACGGACGGCGCGGACATCGTCCAAAACAAGCCTTTGGGCATAGCAATCCGTATTTGGAAACTATGGACAGGGGATATAAATACTTTAGGGATTTTAATTTTTTCAATATAGACCAAATTATTCTACTACATGGAAAATACGCTATTATATAAATACCGGGGGATTCAGAGCTTCAAATACTTCGTTGATATTATAATGAAAAATCGGCTTTATGCATCCAATTACAAGGAACTTAATGATCCGATGGAAGGGCAGTTTTATTATAATAAAGGTGAACTCAATCCCCGTCTTCTTCAAAAGCTAAGCAACGGTAAGGGTAGTTTGCGGGTATGTTCGCTATCTAGGAAAAATAATAGTGAGCTAATGTGGTCACATTATGCCGAGGGACAACATGGCGTCGCTATCGGAGTAGAAATAGATCGGTCGAAATACCGGGTGCATCCCATTCATTATAATGGTTTGGCCTATCTTGTGTCGGACAATTTATCTGATGAAACAGCTATTGAAATTCTGACACATAAATTGGAAATTTGGAATTATGAGCAAGAGGAACGCATCTTTGTAACGGGCGTGTTTTATGTTGATGTTACTGTTAAGGAGGTAATAACTGGTCGGGCAATGAGCCAGCAAGACTATAGCCTGATAAAAGAGATGGTATCACTTATAAATCCTGGAATACCAGTTATAAAAGCTGAAACGATCATGGACGAAGGAACATTTGTACTGTAGCCATGTTGACATCTATTCATACCACCATTTTTATAGATAAACAGATTCCCACTGAAAGCGGGGATACTTGCATCGGGAAACAGTCTCCAGGCATAGTAATCCGTAGTTGTAAATTATAGACAACAGAGAGTATAACTCGAACCTACGACATTATAGTTATGATTATCAATTAGTTATATAAGTATTAATAAAAAGTATACCTATTTGTGTTCCTTTTCCCTTATGGGTTAATGACATAAATAATGTGATTTACTTTTAACTTTTCCATAACCTACTATTTATAATTAATATCAAGATGCTCGCAACGAATATGCCTATAGACTCAAAAATTGTTGGTAACCCAAATGAATTATTTATTTTATCGCTCAATGCGTAAATCATTTTATTATCGAGAGTTGGGTCAGTGGGATCAGGGTTATCTATGTAGACCCTGTATTCTGTTAAATCTCTTTCTGTTATAACAGGTGCTGGAACACTACCACGTGCAGTGGTGTCGGGTGAGGAAGCAAATCCTTTTGTGGTTTTTGATGCTTCATGATTTCCTGAATCAGTCATTTTATGAATAAAAGAATCTAAAGGAGACCCCTTAGCAACTGTTTCATATTTTCTTTCTTCGGCAAACTGTTTATCTTCACTCAATGAATAATTCCTTGCCATTTCATTCGGGGATTTAACAAGTTCAGTATATTTATTATACAATAGGAGAGCCTGAAAACCACCTTCTAAATATGCAATCAGTGCATAAGAAACAACCGTTAAAAGAATAATGCCTAAAACCCATTTCCGGTTTAATCTTAAAATAGTTTTTATTATTTCAATCCGGTTGATATGTTGTGTTTGCTTAACATTAATGGGATTAACCGGTAATGGCGGCGGTATGATTTTATTCGACTTGACAGGAATTTTGATAAGTTTATTTATCTCCTCAATTTCTGTGGCTTTTACCCAATTGGGTAAACCTTCTTTCCATACAACGCTTTCTTCGGTTATCGTTAATTCTTTTAATTCTTCAATTGTAAATGGGCCCTTAGGTTTACCATTTATTTCGATGTAATAATGGACTTTCATTTTATTTTCTTATCAGACTTTCCAATTAGATATCCCATTATCAAACCCACTGCAAGCCCTGTACCGTAGTATTTTATTAAGTTATCTAAATCTGCATAAGTCATACCGAGCCTGTCGGACAAATCAGCATGGGCTTCACCAGTAATCAAGCAATCAACTGCTGCAGGAGCAACTTCTAATAAACCACTTATCTTTACATCAGCTTTGCCACTTATCAGATTGAATGCATTGGCAGGAGTAATATTAAATTTATTTGAAAGGATTTCTACCAAAGAATCAAAACTATAGCCTTCAATATCATACATTGTATTGGATTTTTCTCAAATGTACTGCAAAACCTTAGAAGCTCCTAAAAATGATAATTTAGTTTTATAGTATTTTATTTGTGATCCTTTTTCAAATCCATTGCAACCATCGGGAGCAATGGCAAGTTTGCCCCGAGCCAAAGGCATCGGGGTAGTTTTTGTGGTAACAAAAACACAAACTTGCTTCTTATCGGTGGACTACTTTATAAAACGGGCATAGTCGTTCGGGTGATCTTCTGTTAAGCAACCAAAAGCGCAAGAAGACAGGGCTGTCAAGGGAACGTGGAATAAATGGCCTTGTGAGTAAAAGGCCTGCGGGTTTATGCCGCGAAAGCCCTTTACTGCCCTGGCTTCGCAGGCTACCTTTGCTGTTACAGATGATCGGCATAATAAGCTACAAATAATCTGTTTTACAAATCCATAATCCCTATATTTGTACTATAAGATTTGCAATTAATCTGTACAAAAAAAGTGGTGAGTATTTCGGTGAGTAAGAAATAAAATCCCCATAAAATATTGAATATCAAGTCGGTTTAAGAGGTAAGCAAATCCCTCCCTCACCGCTGGGTACTTACTCAAAACACATCAAAAGCCTGTAAATCATACGATTACAGGCTTTTTTCATTTTCCGGCACCACTCAAAACATGTGTGTATTCGCAAATCTTTACAACGATATTCAGTGCGTCTTTTCTCCCGCAAAAAAGACGCACTGAAAAATATGTAATTATTTTATTTACAGTATGTTTAGCTACCAAACATCTTGACTTATATAGGCTGCATTTTCGAGATTTGTTTACTTAAAATGCGTCTTTTTTATGTTAGAAAAAAGTTTCGGTTTGTTGTTTTTCCTCAAACAACCAAAAAATTATGATGCCAACGGGCCAACGGGCATTGGGCCGTACGGTTTTAAATTGATTTTGATCTTTTCATAGCAGTCGCAAGCTTCTGTTATTTGCTATATTATCAACGTATATGAAAAAAATGTGACCTTTATGCGGCGCCCGTCAGCAAAATGGCAGTTTTGCCCCTCGGGGAGTTTGTAGGAATGGTCGCGGATAATCCCAACAAAAACGGTATTAATATTTGCTAAATCGATTTATTTTTATTTGATTTGCTAAATCAATTTAGCCATGAATTTATCTTGTTTTTCCCGACTCAATTTTTACTTTCTTTTTATAGTCGTGTTTATTACTGGCAGTGCAACCTTTGCACAGCCGGTTTCGCCATTTAAAGGCGGTGACAGGGTTGTATTTATGGGCAACAGCATAACCGACGGCGGTCATTATCATTCATATATCTGGTTATATTATATGACCCATTTTCCCAATACGCCAATCAGCATCGTAAATGCAGGAATTGGCGGTGATGTTTGCAAACAAATGCTGGAACGCCTGGATAATGAGGTGTTTTCAAAGAAACCAACCATCATGACTTTCACGTTTGGTATGAATGATACAGGCTACCAGTATTATAAGCCCGCCCAGGCAGATTCAGCATATAATGCTAAGGTTGAAGCCTCGTTAACATCCTTTAAATTGGTTGAGGCTGAACTGAACAAACATCCGGAGGTGAAAAAAATAATGCTGGGCTCTCCGCCATATGACGAAACCTCGAAAATAAAATTTGCGCCTTTTGTAAAAAAGAATGCTGCGATTTTACGAATAATAGCCGAACAGGAAAAAGCTGCCAAACGCAATAACTGGGGCTTTATTGATTTTAATTCGCCGATGCTGCTGATCAATCAGCGCGGGCAGCAACAAGACAGTACGTTTACTATGGAAGCCCCAGACCGCATCCATCCGAGTAATGACGGGCAAATGGTAATGGCTTATACATTTTTAAACGCCCAGGGCCTGTCTGGAAAGAAGGTAGCTTACATATCTATCGACGCCAAAAGCAAAAAGGTTAACAGGTTAGAAAACTGCAGCATAATAAATTTGACAGCCGGGGATCAACATGTTGCATTTGATTACCTCGCAAAATCGTTACCATACCCCTTTGACACAATCCCCGGCGGATTTGGCAAACCGGCCCGGTCGCAGGTGGATGCACTGAAACTAATCCCGTTTACGGATGAGTATAACCAGGAAATAGTAACCGTACAAGGCCTTAAAACGACTTCAACTTATCGGTTGAACATGGATGGCAAAACTATCGGGCAATGGACTGGTGATGATTTTGATAAAGGCATAAATCTCGCCGTGGTCACTGCAACGCCCGAATACCAGCAGTCCCTGGCAATTATGCACCTGAATGAAGAAAGATGGACCATTGAGCGACGTCTTCGCGAATATTACTGGATCCAATATTCCATTTTAAAACCAAAAGGGCTGCTGTTCAATGATAGCGAATCAACCATCGATTCGCTTCAAAAATATGCAAAGAAAGATTTTTTTGTAGCTATTACCATCCCAACTTATCAAAAGGCCCGCTTCAAAATAGTACGCGATGCCTGGCAGAAAGAAATGGACCTGCTAACAGACGAAATATACCAGGTTAATAAACCTAAAATGCATCATTTTGAAATTACTTTATCCCAATAGAAAATGTTATCCATCAGATCGAAAAAGTTAAGGTACGCCTTTTTAGGGTTTGTTTTGTTTACTTCATTGGTTGTAACAAAAGCAAAAGCTCAAACAGCATGGTTTATTGATGGTTACCACGGAGGGATTTATGGCGGCTACCCCGAATTTTATACCCGTTTTTTGGTGGACATGCTAAACAAAAATCCCGACTGGAAAATTAACATAGAGATTGAGCCGGAAACCTGGGACATAGTAGAAAAGAATGACCCCGAAGCGTATGCACAGTTTAAAGCAATTGCTGCTGATCAATCCGCAAACGGACGAATAGAATTTATTAACCCGGACTATGCGCAAAGCTATTTATACAATATCTCTGGCGAAAGTATTATCAGGCAGTTTAGTTATGGAATGAGCAAAATAAGGGCACATTTTCCGAATGCCGTATTTTCCACTTATTCCTCCGAAGAACCCTGTTTCACCAGCGCGTTGCCACAGATATTAACTTCATTCGGCTTTAAATTCGTATCGCTTAAAAACCCAAACACCTGTTTCGGCGGGTATGCAGCTGCACATGGCGGTGAATTGATAAACTGGATCGGTCCCGATGGAACAGGAATTACCACCTCTCCCCGGTATGCCATTGAAAAACTTTCAGACAAATCAACCTGGCAAACTATAGGGTGGGAGAATTCGCCCAATTTTGTCAATACGGCCTATGCTGCCGGGATAAAACATCCCATCGGGATGACGATACAGGATGCAGGCTGGAAAGGAGGGCCGTTTATGGGCAATGGACTAAGGCTCGGCATAAAAAATGTTTACACCACCTGGCGCAACTATTTTGAAAATGTAAGTGGGGGAGATAGTAAGCCTGCATGGAAACCTACCCAGGAGGATATACTGGTTAACCTTGTATGGGGCTCGCAAGTGACACAAAAAATTGCGCAGGAAGTAAGAACAGCTGAAAGCAAGATCATCAGTGCGGAAAAAATGGCCTCGCTGGCAAAAATTTATGGTAATCAAATATATCCCACGTCAGCACTCGACTCCGCCTGGCGCACGCTTCTGTTATCGCAGCACCATGATTGCTGGATAGTGCCCTATAACGGAAAAACCGGCGCAACCTGGGCCGATAAAGTGTTACTGTGGACAAACTATACTGATAATAAATGCGACAGTATTATACGTTCAGCAACCATAAACTTATCAGGTTCAGCCGGTAACTCCGGCACATGGGTGAGGGTTTATAATACGCTTTCTGTTAAACGGAATGAAACTGTAGCGGTCCGCATCCCTGCTGAACTTGCGGACAAGGCAATTAAAGTGGTTGACGGCCAGGGAAGAACAATTGCTTCTCAAATAATTGCAGACACCGGTTCTACCTTAAAAAAAATAGCTTTTGAAGCGGCAGTACCATCAATAGGCTACAATACCTATCATTTACAAACTGGTGATAAGGCGCCATTTAAAGGCGCAACAATAAAAAAGCTTGAGGATGGTAATTATAAGATTGAGACAGACTTATACAGTATTTTGATAGATGCCCAAAAAGGTGGTGTAATAAAAAGTCTTATCGCGAAAAAGCTGAACAACAAAGAGTTTGTTGACAAAGGTAACCCAAGAGGCTTTAATGAATTAAGGGGTAACTTTTATAACGATGGCGGCTTTAAATCAAGTGAAGACCATCCGGCAGAAGTGCAGGTGTTAGAAGCCGGGCCATTGCAGGTTAAAATTGCGATTAAGGGGACTGTCGATAATTATCCGTTTACCCAATACCTTACCGTAAGCCAAAGCCAGCAGCGGATTGATCTGAAAGTAAATATAGATTGGAAAGGAAATCCCGGTATTGGTGAAAACACACCACCGGGGACCTACAAATGGCAAAACCCGAAGAAAGCTTTTTATGATGACCGTTATAAACTACTGGCCTTGTTCCCTTTGAATTTGAAGGGCCAGCGGGTTTACAAAAATGCGCCTTTTGACGTAACCGAAAGTCGCCTGTCCAATACCTTTTATAGTACCTGGGACAGTATAAAAAATAACGTTATCCTTAATTGGGTTGATGTGACTGATCAGGGCGGGAAATATGGAATGGCTTTGTTTACCGATCATACTACGAGTTATGCACATGGGGCGGAGTTTCCTTTGGGACTGGATATTCAATATTCGGGTATGGGCTTATGGGGCAGGGATTATAAAATTGATGGGCCAACCACTATCAATTATTCGATTTTACCTCATGTGGGTAAATGGGACCAAAGTTATACCTGGACGGCTGGAACAGCCCTGTCGGAGCCGTTGATTGCTGTTGTTTCGAATAGTAAACCGCAGCGAAGAAATACGGCGGGATCATTTATAAAGGTTGACAAGCCGGGGTTCGAGATAAGTTCGATGACAATTGATGGGGGGGCACTTTTGTTGCGGATATTTAATGCGGAAGGTGATGCGTCACCGCGAAAAATTGTTTTCGACGGCTTAGTTAAAAAGGCGCAGCTTGTTGAATTAAATGGCGTAGCGAAAAGGAATATCAAAGTAGCAGATGCGGGCGGCAAAAATACTGCCATAACCCTGGCAATGCCCAGGTACGGTATCCGCACTTTAAAGATAACTGGCGTTTGGCCGCAGGGTGATCAGGCAGGCGATTGAAAAATAAATTAAATTGTGGTTAATTTGCTAAATCGTTTTTTTTAACTATTTTGGCCTATAATTTATAACCTGATTGCTTTGCCAATTGAAATCCGGACGTTTTAGCCAATTGTAATAACAACGACGTACTATTTAAAAATACATAACTAATGAGCTTAAAGTTATTTGTTGTTTTCATTATGCCGGCAATACTGCTGGCTGGCATCGCGAAAGCGCAAACACCGGCGGATGAAGTAAATCCTTTTATTGGCGCCAGTACAAGTGCTGCCGATGCAGGCATTTATCATGGCCTGGGCAAAACTTTTCCGGGGGCAACAACACCCTATGGCATGGTGCAACTTAGCCCCAATACCATCACCGGCGGCGACAATGGCTCCGGCTACAGTTACGAGCATACCAGCATTGAGGGCTTCGCTTTTACGCAGATGAGTGGTGTGGGATGGTATGGGGACCTCGGTAATTTTTTGGTGATGCCTACTACCGGGAAACTAAAAACTTCTGCAGGCAATCTCCAGCATCCGGGAATTGGGTATCGGTCACATTATGCAAAAGATAGTGAAAAGGCAAAGGCAGGCTATTATTCAGTATACTTAACTGACTATAAAGTTAAAGCTGAGCTAACTGCCGCGCCACATAGCGGTATGTTACGTTTTACTTTCGCACAAAATAAACAAGCCCGTATCCAGATTGACCTTGCCCGAAGGGTGGGGGGAACATCCACCTTACAATATGTAAAGGTGGTGAATAACCATACCATTGAAGGCTGGATGAAATGTACACCTGATGGTGGGGGATGGGGTGATGGCGCCGGTCATGCCGATTACTGGGTATATTTTTATGCCGAATTCAGCAAACCCTTAAAAAACTTTGGCGTATGGAGCGCAGATATCCCCGATGGCTGGGGCCGGAAACGGGAAGATATAGAAAGTGCGGCCTATCAGCAGCAAATAGCAAAAGCAGCAATATTAAAGGGTGTAAAAGAAAAAGAAGGCAAGCATTTGGGATTTTATACGGAGTTTGCCACTAAAGATAATGAGCAGGTATTATTAAAATCAGGTATCTCGTTTATCAGTATGAGTGGCGCCAAAAATAATCTTGAACTGGAGATACCACGATGGGATTTTGATGCAATCCACCAGCAGGCCCGAAACCTGTGGAATAAAGCTTTGTCCAAAATAAATGTACAGGGTGGAACGCCGGAGGAGCGGATCGTTTTTTATACAGCGCTCTATCATACCATGATCGATCCGCGGATCATCAGCGATGTGGATGGCCGTTATCCCGGAGGTGACGGAAAAGCCCACTTCGCTGCCAATTTTAACAAACGCACCATATTCAGTGGCTGGGATGTTTTCAGGAGCCAGATGCCCCTGCAAACCATTATTAACCCATCGTTGGTCAATGACCTTATCAACTCGTTGGTAACGCTTGCGCATGAAAAGAAAAAGGATTACCTGGAACGCTGGGAAATGATGAACGCTTATAGCGGGTGTATGATTGGCAACCCTGCCGTATCCGTCATTGCCGATGCTTATGCAAAAGGCATCCGGAACTATGACGTTGGCCAGGCATACCGGCTTTGCATTAACTCGGTTAATAAGTTTGGCAATGGTGATAAGGGATATACGCCTGAGCCGCTAAGCATCTCCTATACACTTGAGTATGCCTATGCAGATTGGTGTGCTTCGCAACTTGCAAAGTTTCTGCATAAACCTGCAGATGAAAGTAAATATTCCGCACGAAGTGAAGATTACAAAAATATTTTTGACAAAGATAAGGGCTGGTTCAGGCCAAAGGATAAGGACGGCAATTGGTTACCATGGCCCGATTCGGGCAGGATAAAACAGTGGTACGGCACCATTGAGAGCAACCCTTACCAGCAGGGATGGTTTGTTCCGCAGGATGTTGATGGCATGGTTAAATTGATGGGCGGAAGGGAAAAGGTTATCGCTGATCTGAATAATCTTTTTGAAAAGACGCCGGAAGATATGATGTGGAACGATTATTTCAACCAGGCTAACGAGCCGGTGCATCATGTTCCGTTTTTATATAACCGCATTGGCGCACCATGGCTAACCCAAAAATGGAGCCGCGCGGTTTGCCGCAGGGCGTATAAAAATTCTGTGGAAGGGCTGGTAGGCAACGAAGATGTTGGCCAGATGTCGGCCTGGTATGTGTTGGCTGCCAGCGGTTTGCACCCGGTTTGCCCGGGCGATACCCGGCAGGAGATCACAAGTCCCGTTTTTAACAAAATAACCATTAAGCTTGATCCTGAATATGCAAAAGGAAAAGCTTTCACCATCGTGGCAAAAAATAATTCTGCTACAAATATTTATATCCAAAGCGCAAAATTAAATGGCCGCTCTTATGATAAATGCCATATCGACTACAAAGACATCGCAAAGGGCGGCGTACTTGAATTAACCATGGGCGATACACCAAATAAAAACTGGGGAGTTAACCAACAATGAAAAAAATCTTTACTACTCTGCTGAGCAGCTTTATTATTTTAACCGGCGTTTATGCACAAAAGATAGCGCCTTTTCATGCTGGTGACAGGGTTGCTTTTGTCGGCAACAGCATTACCGATGGTGGTCATTATCATTCGTATATCTGGCTGTATTATATGACACATTTTCCAAATATGCGCATTACCTGCTTCAATGCAGGTATAGGCGGCGATGCCATCGACCAGATATACAACCGCTTTGATGACGATGTATTTGGAAAAAATCCAACGGTTTTAACCCTTACCTGGGGAATGAACGACAGCGGCTATTTTGAATGGTACCGCGCCGACGGGCAGGCATTTATGGATAAAAGGATCGAAGGCTCCTACAAATATTACGGCATGCTGGAAGATAAACTGAAGAGCAGGCCGGATATAAAAAAGATCATTATCCTTGGTTCGCCTTACGACGAAACAACGAAAAGCAACCCTAAAAATCTTTACCCTAAAAAAAGTATCGCTTTCGAAAAGATCATTGATTTCCAGGCTACGGCGGCCAAAAAAAATGACTGGGGTGTGGTAGACTTTTTTCACCCTATGCTGGCCATAGACCGGCGTGAGCAGGCAAAGGATTCGTTATTTAGTTTAACGCCCAATGACAGGATTCACCCCGACAATGATGGGCACCTGGTAATGGCCTATTTATTTTTAAAAGCACAGGGCCTGGAAAATAAGCCAGTGGCTGATATCAGCCTCGATGCTTCAGGAAGAAAACTATTAAAATCTTCCAACTGCAAAGTATCCGGTCTGGCTGTTTCCGCAGATTCGGTAGCCTTTAATTACCTGGCGAATTCATTGCCATATCCGGTAGATACTATCCCGCGTGGCTGGGGTAACCATAAAAAGCAAGCCGAGGCATTAAAAATAGTTCCTTTTACCGATGAGTTTAACCGCGAAATACTGGCAGTGAAGAATTTGAAAAGCGGCAACTACAATTTGTTGATCGATGGTGACCTTATGGGGACCTGGACTGGCCAGCAGCTTTCAGACGGCATAAATATGGCAGACATCACTGCAACGCCGCAATACCAGCAGGCTATTCAAATAAGAGAGCTGAATGAAGAACGGTGGGATATTGAGCGGCGGCTAAGAATGTATGTTTGGATGGAATATGACTTCCTGAAAGGGAAAAATATGCTTTATAAGGACAATAATGCCGCGATGGATACAGTAAAGAAATACGCGATCAAAGACATTTTTGTAAATGGCAACAAGGACAATTATACCCGGGCGCGTTACAAAGGCATACGGGATGCCTGGCAAAAAGAGATGAATGTTTTAACCGATGAAATATACGCCATCAACAAACCTCAAACCCATCGTATTACTGTGGTAGCTGTAAAATAAAAAAGGATTGACGATATGATTGCTTCTAAAAGATTTCTTACACTGTCGCTGATTTTGTTGGCGGCTGCGTTTTCAAAAGTGCATGCCGCTAAGGTGGATACTGTACTTACGCACAGCGCGGCGATGAACAAAGACATTAAGGCTGTTGTTATACGGCCGGATGATTATTCGGCGGCAAAAAAATTCCCGGTTTTATACCTGTTACATGGGTTTAGCGGCAATTATTCTGATTGGATATTAAAGGTACCTTCGATTAAAAAGCTGTCGGACGTGTATAATATTGTCATTGTTTGCCCTGACGGCGCTTTTGCCAGCTGGTATTTTGACAGCCCGGTAAATAAGGGATCGCAATATGAGACCTATGTTTCAAAAGAATTGATTAGTTATATTGATAGTCATTACTCAACAATTACTAACCGCACAGGCCGGGCCATCACCGGTTTAAGCATGGGGGGGCACGGGGCGTTTTACCTGGCCTTTAAGTATTTGGACCTTTATGGGGCCGCCGGCAGTATGAGCGGGGGGGTGGATCTGAGGCCGTTCCCGGACAGTTTTGGCATAGAGCAGGTTTTGGGTAAGTATAGCGATTTTCCGCAGCGGTGGGAGCAAAATAGCGTCATCAATATGGTCTATTTGTTGAAACCCAATTCACTGGCCATCATATTTGACTGTGGCTCATCCGATTTTTTATTTGCGGCTAATAAAGCTTTGCACGAAAAGCTGCTCGAAAGAAATATCCCGCATGATTTTACAGTAAGGCCGGGATCGCACAGTTGGGATTACTGGGGTAATTCCATTAACTACCAGGTGCTTTTTTTTAGCCGTTTTTTCAATAACGAAAAATAACCACGTAAATGAAGGACAGCCAAATATTTCTTAGAATGACTTGCTTAAATTTTGTGGTTGACTTTTTATCATCAACGATGTCCAGCACTAAATATATGTCATTTGTAAAATTTATGCTATAAAAAAATATTTTAAAAAAAATTTGCTAAATCGTTTTTATGGTGTAAATTAGCATTCGGAATTTCATATTCTAAAAACAGAACCAATTATATAGTAACCGCAAATTTTAGTTCAGATTGAATTTTGTGTTTTTTTTGAAGTTTTGCTAAAACGATTTTCTATTCATTTTAGCAAGCACGACAGGAGATAATTAAGTATTTATAAACACGCTGATATGAAGAAAATTTACTTTCAGTTTTTTGTTCTTTTTGCCTCTTTTGGCTTTGTTTTATTTGTACAATCGTGCAAAAAAAGCGGAAGTTTTCTTGCAGAAACGAGCACCACCAATCTTACCCAGGCAACTGTATTTGCTGACAGTTCAAGAACCGAAGGTTTCCTCGCCAATATTTACGCAAGCGTAGGTTTTAGTACCAGCCCAACGCGATTTCAGGCTAATCTTACTGTTTGCGGCGGATTAGATGCTGCCAGCGATGAATCAGAACCATCTCACACTTATGCCACAGACGCCTCCGGATTTGCAACTGGTACCATTAACGCCGGAACGGTAAGCAATGATCCATATAATACATGTTATACGCAGATAAGGGCGGTAAATCAGTTGCTGGCCAACATACATCTAACCAAAATGCTGGCGTCAAATAAGAATCAACTTGTGGCCGAAGCCCGGTTCTTGCGGGCCTGGTATTATTTTATTTTACTTGAACATTACGGCGGCGTACCCCTTGTTGGCGATAGTTTATATACTTATGCCACACCTATTAGTGTAAAACGCAGCACCTATGCAGCCTGTGTTACTTATATAACTTCTGAATGCGATGCTGCAGCAACTGTGCTTCCGCTTACCCAGAGCGGCATTAACTGGGGGCGCGCTTCTGGCGGTGCATGTATGGCTTTAAAGGCCCGTGTTTTGCTCTATGCCGCAAGCCCGTTGTTCAACGGTACAACTTTGCCCGGCGATGCCGGTAGTAGTTCAAGCGGCGCCGTTGACCCATCGCTGGTTGGATATCCAACGGCTGACCCCTCGCGCTGGCAGCTTGCGGAAAATGCAGCCCAGGCAGTAATTGCGTCGGGCGCATATACTTTGAACACAGTAAATACTTATCAAACAACTACGCCCGGCTATGGCTTCCAGGGATTGTTTCCGCAGCGCGTAAACACCGAATACATATTTCAATTGATGAGGCCGTCAAATAATGACCTTGAAAACCTGTTCTTACCGCCTTCAAGAAGTGGCGCGAACGGCGCATTTCCGTACCAGGGAATAGTGGATGCATTTCCAATGAGCAATGGTAAACTTATCAGTGATCCCACTTCAGGATATGACCCAACTAACCCCTACAATAACCGCGACCCGCGCTTAAATTATAGCATTATACATGATCAAACCCTGCTAAATGTAAGAACAGGTAATGGCATGATCAATGGACAGGCCCCTGTAAATATTTACCTCGGTAATAATAACAATCAGAATCCCGATGCAGTTCACCAGGGAACAGTTACCGGTTATTATTGCAATAAGATGCTTGATCCCTCAGCTATAGCAGCCAGTTTCGCATTCCCCTCAAATCGCTGTATGCCTTTGATCCGTTATGCAGAAATATTGCTCGATTATGCCGAAGCTGCCAACGAATACGAAGGCCCTACAAGCAATGTGTACAACGCCATCCAGGCTGTAAGGCAGCGGGCTGGACTAAATCCCTATCAATTACCTTCGGGATTGAGCCAGGCAGACATGCGCACCTATATTCAGAATGAGCGGAGGATTGAGCTCGCATTTGAAGGACATCGTTTTTTTGATGTACGGCGGTGGAAAATTGCACCTCAAACCGAAAATATCCAGGCACTGGGTATGGAGGTGGACGACAATGGCAGCGCTGTAGCTTATAACGAATTTAATGTTACCAAGCATAATTTCAGGCCGGCGATGTATTTGTGGCCATTTCCTATAAGCGAAACAGGTAAATCTGCAACATTAATTCAAAACCCAGGCTATTAAAAAAAAAAAATTTAACCAGGAACTAAGTATGAATAACCATTTTATATTCAAAAAGCAGGCTTATTTATTTATTGCAGCGATGGCCTTTCTCTTTACATCGTGTAAGATAGAAAAAGTAGCCCCTGTTGCCGAGTCGGCAAAGGACCTGACAGGCACCTGGAAAGTAATACAGGCAACGCGCAACGGTACTAACCTGATACCTATCTATGATTTTTCGCAGTTCAGCATTAAGTTCGATGCGGCAACCGGGAGTTATAATTTGATCAATCCGGTGCCATTTTTAGTTTCGGCGGATGGTAAGTTCTCTTTGGACGATCCTCAATATCCGTTTAAATTGACGTTTACTGCCACCGGCGGGCAACCTGTTGCCACAGCTTTCAATTACCCTATAAATAATGGGTCGCGACAGATCATATTGACATTTAGCCCGGGGTGTGCACAAAATACTTACGTTTTCACATTTTCAAAAAGTAACTGATCCAGATTAAAAACGCAATCTATATGAAAGTACGTTTACATATTAAAGGAAAAAATTTATGGAGGCTTTGCACACTGATCGTATTGTGTATAGTACTTAGTTGCTGTTACACCATTATCACCGGCGTTGATCAGCCAGCAACTGCGGTGGTAGGGTCAACCGTGAATATAACGGTGCACGTTAATAATTCGTGCAACAGCGGTGGCACAGCGCACTTTGTATTTGGCTTTTTGACGCCTACAGGATGGAATACAGCGCAGAACGCCAAAATTACTTACACCAGCACTAAGGGTAATGGCAATATGGTACTGATCCCCTCAACTACCATTGCTCCCAATAGCAACGGCGTAAACTGGCCTTTGTACATGAAGAATACGTTCGGCAACGCCGGAAATTTGATTAACGACGTTCAATGGACCGCCTATGAAAGCGATGTCCCCATTACTTATGCTAACGGCGATAAGATATCAGGCACTGTAAATATCACCTTCAATAATATCGGCGCTGATGGCAATCCAACAGAGGTTAAACTTGCCTATGTTGTTGCAAACGACCAAAATGGTTTTACTTCCGATGGCAACGACGGAGATTCGAGTCCTACTACCGAATATTATAACGAATTTATTAACACTACTTGCTTTACACTCACCGGCGGCACCGGCGACCTGGTTGACTTTTGTAATCCGCAGTTAACTACAATCGATCCGCCAAAATCATTAGACAATGATATTGTTACCCTTACCTACAACAACAATGTTACCAAAACAGCATTAGCAGGCGCTCCCGCAGTTTATTTATGTGCAACAGCTACCATGAGTGACGGTACAACAGTAACTGTTTGCGGTCAGTCCGCAAATACTATGCTCACACAAACTACTTCGACCAGCGGAATATACCAGCTTACTTTTTGGCCGCGGAAGCTTTTTGGGGCAGTTGCCGGACAGACAGTAGTAAGTATGACTTATTTTATTACCGACATAACCGGGGCGAAGCAGGTGGGGTACGGGAACTCAAGTTCACCGTTCACCTATAAATTTAAGTGTACATAAAAACACATTAATATAAATGTAATAATCTATTTAACAGATTATTACAATAATTACAACAGCCTTTGTACAAAAAAAAGCAAGGTATGACGGCCAATATTATGTTCAAAAAATTAACAATTTAAATCTGATTCTATGCTTAATTGCTACTCACAGAAATACTTAACAGGAATCATTATACTGATGCTACTGGTGATCAATACAAGTTTCGCCGTTGCACAGCAGGATACCACAGTTAAAGCGCCTGTTCATCCTGGCTGGGCCAGTGGCATTGTATTGGATGAATATAGCCAGCCTTTAAAGGGAGCTAAGATACACATCAAAGGCAAATCCGATTTTGTTGCTTCTGACGCTAACGGTCGGTTTGAAATTGACGCCGCCCCTGGCGCTATCCTTGTGTTTGGGTATCCCAGTCACTTAGTTCGGGAAGTTACCATTAAAGATAACAGCAAGCTAACTGTTAAACTTGATGACAGCTACCTGGTAAATCCACAAACTATTGATGTTTTATATGGGACAGAGAAAAAGGAAAGTGAGTTGGGATCCATTTCTACCGTATATACCAATCAGTTAACAAGCACACCGGCGTCACTTTATGTTTACGCTTTTCCAGGTCAATTAGCAGGTGTATATACGCAGCAAGTAAGCGGGTTTACCTCGTTTCATACGGCTGCAATCTCTTCACCCTCCATTATAGGGCAAAACCTGGTAAATACCGGCTCGAACAATAATACGAGCTCTGATAACTCAGAAATTGCGGTAAGCGTAAGAGGGCAAACACCCATCACTATTATCGACGGGGTTCAGCGTGAGATATCGTCGATTGATCCCGAATCAATTGAGTCTATTTCAGTATTAAAGGATGGTTTGTCGACCATTTTACTGGGTATTAATAGTTCAAGGCCCGTAATATTGGTTACCACCAAACGCGGACAGCCCGGCAAGCCGCGGATCACATTTACGGCTGAAACAGGTTTACAACAATCATTAAGCCTGCCAACGCCACTACCGGCTTATCAATATGCTTACCTGATCAACGAAACGTTGACCAGTGACGGAAAGCTGCCGGAATATTCAGCAGCTGACTTTAATGCCTATCGGAACCACACCGATCCGATTGGGCACCCTGACGTAAACTGGTTTAAAACGATCCTAAGCGATTATGCCCCAATGACCCAGTATAAATTGAATGTGAACGGAGGAACGAACGTTGCCAGGTATTCAATCTCGTTGGGCTATTTTGACCAGTCCGGCATATTTAACACCGCAAGCGAAGTACCTTACAATACAAATAATGATTTAAGCAGATATATTATCAACTCAGATGTTGGTGTACAGGTAAATAAGAATTTAAACGTGGATCTGCAATTATTTGGCCGGGTACAAACAACCACCGAGCCAGGCGGAAACAACGGCGGCGGTTACACCAGTGTATTAAACTCATTGTTCAGTACGCCAAATAATGCGTACCCGGTGCGTAACCCTGATGGGTCGTTCGGCGGGTCTATTATTGGCGGCAATGCCGGGCCATACAGCAATAACTTATTATCACAAACCGAATATTCTGGTTACATACAAAACCTTACTGATGATATCCTTGCAAACCTCGACCTTAATTATAATTTAAACGGCGTATTAAAAGGATTAACTGCTAAACTTAAAGGCAATTTAAGCTACCAATCAATTACCGCGCTAAACCGCAGTTTGCAAAACCCTTCTTTTATTTTAAATAAGGACAGCACTTATTCACAATATGGCCAAATTGTGGCACAAAGTAATGTTTTCAATACAGTGTACACTTCGCGCCAGTCGTTTGGCCAGGCAGCTTTGAATTACGACAGGCAATTTGGGAAAAGCCAGGTAAACGGTATCGCATTATATGACAGCAAGTCGTTGGTTACTAACTACGACCTGCCTGAAACTGTTACGGATATTGCCTTAAAAGGAAATTACAACTATGACGGTAAATATTTTGCAGAAGCGGCGGTGAACCGCAGTGGTGATAACCGTTATCCGCCGGGCCATCAGTTTGGCACTTTTTACGCTGTTGGCCTTGGGTGGCAAATGGCTAAGGAAAGCTTTATCAAAAATAATTTTAGCTGGATCGATTCGTGGAAATGGCGGGGCACCTATGCCAGGACAGGCAATGGTAATATAGACCAGCAGGCTTCATTATATTATGCTTACAAACAAACCTATAATTCCAATACCCCTGGCTACCAGTACCAGGTAGGAACCGGGTATACAACAAATTATTACTGGTTTGACAATCCACTGGCAAACCCGTATATCACCTGGGAAAGCGCTGACAAAATAGATTTCGGCACTGACATCTCTTTGTTTAAGGACAAGTTAGATATCACAGCAGACTATTATCATGACAGATATTTTAATGTGCTTGGTTACCGGGGAAGCACAGTGTCTTTATTAGGTACGCCATACCCGCTGGAGAACATTGGCATAAACCTATACCAGGGCGGGGAACTGAGCCTCACCTACCGGGATCATACAGGTAACTTTAATTATTTTGTTACCGGCAATATCAATCTCCAGGCATCCAAAATACTCTATGAGGATGAATTAAATTCCCCTTATCCCTGGACCCGCTTAACCGGCACCCCGGTTAGCGGTGTTATTTACGGATATACAGCAGAAGGCCTGTACCAAAACGCGCAGGACGCTGCTACAAGCCCGCACATTGCCGGATATACACCCCAGGCGGGAGATATTAAATATAAAGACCTGAACGGCGACGGTGTAATTAACCAGTTCGATGAGTCGCCTATTGGCGGAACAAAACCGCTTATTTTTTATGGCCTTACTCCCGGGGTTAGCTATAAGGGCGTTAGCCTTACAGTAATTATCCAGGGCGTCACAAATCGCCAGATTTATACAGGCAATAATGATATTGTCAACCAGCTTGGGTTGGATTACTCAACCATAAACCAGCAGGCATATGTCAGTGCTACCGGTAGGTGGACGCCAGAAACCGCCGGCACTGCAACTTTGCCACGACTGGCAGTTTCGGGCTATGTTAACAACGGCCTGCTTTCATCCTTTTATGTAAAATCGGGCGATTATGTACGCATAAAAAATGCCGAGTTAGGGTACACCTTCCCCTATAGCGTAACACAAAGACTGAAAGTTGCCGGGTTAAGAGTGTTTGTAAATGGCGAAAACCTGGCTACGCTGGCAGGCTTTAAAGGAATTGATCCCGAGGAAACGACAATGGGGGCTTATCCTGTGCAAAGGGTGGTTAATGCAGGTGTTTCGGTTAAACTATAAGTAGTAATTATAAATATACGAGTAAATGAAAAACCATATAAATAAGATACTGCCGGCAATAATATTATTGTGTGTTGTGTATGGATGTAAAAAGTATGAACAGTTTCCTGTTGATAAAATAACCATTAACTATGTGTTTGATCCGCGCGATTCAGCCGGGGCAACTGCACAGTCGTACCTTTTGGGTGTATATGCAATTGTGCCCAATGGGCATAACCGTGTGGGTGGTGACTATCTCGACGCGGCCTCTGACGATGCAGTATCTTCCCAAACCAGTACGGCCCAGGTTACTCAAATGTCGACAAATGCTGTAACATCATTTACGTTTCCTTCGGGGGAAAACATATGGGAAGGTACCAACCCCAACGGGACACCAAATTCGTTTTGGGCAGGTATACGGACGGCAAACGAGTTTATCGACAATATTGGTGTTGTACCTGTTAAGGGCGCGTTGCCAAATGGCGTAGGCACGAGGTGGGTATGGCAAAGTGAAGCGCGTTTTTTACGGGCATATTTTTATTTTGAATTGGTAAAACGTTATGGAGGCGTGCCACTTCTGGGAAATACGGTTTATAATATCAATGATGTGATAACGCTGCCACGCAATAGCTTTTCAGATTGTATAACATACATTGTAAATGAATTGGATGCCGTAAAAGATAGCCTGATAACTACTCCGCTGGCAAATCCCAATGACAATTACAGAGCAACCAAAGGCGCTGCCCTGGCATTAAAAGCCCGTGTTTTGTTATACGCTGCAAGCCCATTATTTAATGGCGGCAATATTGATGGGGCCAATCCGCTAACAGGTTATCCCAACTATGACGTTAACCGCTGGACACTTGCAGCAAACGCAGCCAGGGATGTGGTGAATCTTGGCGGTTACCAGTTAGATCAAAGCTTTACTGATATTTTTTTAACGCAGAATAATCCGGAAAGGATAATGATAAGGCCAGGCGGCAATAGCATTAGTATCGAAACAAACAATGGCCCTGTTGGCTTTCAGGCCGCATCGGCGGTTGGGAATACAAGCCCTACACAAGAGTTGATCAATTCGTTCCCAATGCAAAACGGGCTGGCTATTACTGATCCTACCTCCGGTTATAATTCAGCGGATCCGTATGCAATAAACTCAACGCCAAAGCGAGATCCACGGTTAGCAGCAACCATACTTTATAACGGGCACCCATGGCTAAACACCTCACTGCAAACCTTTGAAGGAGGCCAAAGTAAACCCGATATAAACACTCAGCAAACACTTACCGGTTACTACATGCGCAAATTTATGGGCATTTTTGAAAATACACCGACCTACAGCAGCCATTCGTCAGATTGGGTAGTATTCAGGTATGCTGAAGTACTATTGACACTCGCGGAGGCTGAAAACGAGGCTGCCGGATCGCCTCCGTCCGATTGTTATACACAGCTTTATGCCTTACGGGCAAGGGCCACTATAGACCCCGGACCGTCGAATACTTACGGCGTACCCCAAAATATGAATACGGCCCAGATGCGCGCATTTATACAAAATGAATGGCGCATTGAATTCGCCTTTGAAGAGCACCGGTATTTTGACATAAAAAGGTGGAAACTGGCGCAAACAGTTATGAGTCAGCCACGGACGGGTGTATCTATTGTTCAAACCGGTTCGACGCTGACTTTTAATCCAGCTAACGTTTTAAACACCGTATTTACAACCAAACAATATTTTCACCCAATTCCATACGACGAAATTTTAAAAGACCAGAATCTGAAACAAAATCCGGGTTGGTAATAAATCTTAGTCATTTAACTATTAAAAAAGCAGTTATGAGAAAATTAATACTTTTCTTTCTTGTCATCTTCAGCACGCTCCCGGCATTATTGTATGCTCAAAATAGAGTTATTTCGGGGGTAGTTAGAGATGACGGAGGGGTTTTGCCGGGAGCGTCTGTTAGGGAAAAGGATGTTGTTGGTAACGGGGTCACTACAAATATCAAAGGCCGGTTTACGTTAACCTTAAAAGGTACTTCAAATATCATCGTGGTACAATTTGTTGGCTATTCAAGGCAAGAGGTGAATGTTGCCGACAAAACTGATAATATCGATATCACGTTAAAATCAAACAGCCAGGACTTGAACGAAGTTATCGTGGTTGGCTATGGTCAAACCAAGCGTATAACGAATACAGGCGCCGTCAGCTCGATTTCCGCCGCGGATATCCGTACCGTCCCTACAGCGAACGTTCAAAACGCGCTAACAGGCAAGTTGCCCGGTTTCTTTTCGCAGCAAACCTCAGGCCAGCCTGGTAAGGATGCATCCGACTTTTTTATTCGTGGTGTAAGCTCACTGAATCCGGCCGGAAATCAGCCACTGATCATCGTGGACGACATTGAGTATACCTATGATCAGCTCCAGCAGATCAACGTAAATGAAATTGAAAGTATAACCATTTTAAAAGATGCTGCGACAACAGCAATATATGGCATAAAAGGCGCAAACGGCGTTTTAGTGGTAACAACCCGCCGGGGCAAGTTAGGTAAGCCCCAGGTTAATTTTCGTAATGAAGCAGGCTTGCAATCTCCTACCATGACGCCAAAATTCCTGGATTCATATCAATCAGCCCAGCTGGTTAATGAAGCTGAGGCCAACGACGGTAAGCCGCTTACATTCAGCGCAAATGATCTTGCATTATTCCAAAACCATTCCGACCCCTACGGGCACCCGGATGTAAACTGGTACAATTCAATTTTCAATAAATTTAGCTACCAGGCAAACTCGAACCTCGATATATCCGGTGGAACGGACCAGCTAAAGTATTTCATTTCTGGCGGAATTTTCCAGCAAAACGGATTGGTAAAGAACTTTCCCGACCCGGTGGCAGACGTTAATACCAATTATAATTTCAACCGTTATGACTTTAGGTCGAACCTGGATTTAAAGGCAAATAAAACGCTTGACCTCAGGCTGGACGTAACCACACGTTTTTCGGACACCAATTCGCCAAATGAAACTGCGGCGAGCACGCTGTCTGACGTTTATAACTTTGCAGAGGAAACGCCGTTTACAGCGCCGTTTTTAAACCCTAATGGCAGCTATGCTTATGCATTTTCGCCATTCAACCCACAGCACTTGCCAACTTTAAATGCAAGATTGGCGACCGGTGGATATCAAAATGAAAAACGGACCGATTATAACGTGCTGTTTAATGCTAAACAGAACCTTGACGCTATTACTAATGGTTTATCGGTAACGGCGCGCATTGCTTACTCAAGTACTGAAGCTTATACGAAATCAACCGGTAATTACGGGCCAATACCATCATATCACTACGATCCTTTAACTAATACAACCGAATTGAACCCTGCCGGAAGCTATGTTTTTCCGAATATATATTATGCGGGAAACGTTAACTTATACACAACCAATGTAAACTTGCAGGCATTTGCCAATTACGACCGCACATTTGGCGGCAAAAATCATATAACCGGGCTGGTATTGTTAAACCAATCATCCCAAACTTATGATGCCAATACCACCACGTCAATCCCGCTTGATCCAACAGTTGTGGGAGTTCCTGCCAAGTTCAGGGGAATTTCAGCAAGGGTCTCTTATGATTATGAAGGGAAATATTTGTTTGATATCAATGGAGCTTATAACGGAACGGACCGCTTTGCTGCCAATCATCAGTATGGCTGGTTCCCGGCAGTAAGTGCGGGATATAATATCACCAAGGAAAATTATTTCAAAAAACTCACCTCTGTTTTCAGTTTACTCAAATTAAGGGGATCCTATGGAATTGTAGGGTCGGATGTGGCACCCGGCAATACTTACATCTATACGCAGAACTATATCCAAAATACTAATACATATAATTTTGGTACGTCGCCCAATACTTATAACCAATATTATGAAGGCTCCCTTGCGAATACTAATGTGGTATGGGAGCGCCAAAAGGAACTGGACTTAGGTATGGACATTAACATGTTTAAAGACCATTTATCCATTACTGCAGATTATTTCCACAATGTTCGCTATGACCAGCTGATCACACCAAATAACATTCCGCTGCTTTTGGGAGTTGGCCTGCCGGCAATCAACCTCGGCCGTACGCAAAACAACGGGTATGATGGGCAGATAGGCTACCACAACAGTATCCGGAATGTGCAGTATGGCGTTAATTTTGTGTTTTCATATGCTAAAAACAAGATCCTTTTTGAAAGCGAGGCACAGCCCGCATATCCCTGGCTGGCGCGTACCGGGCAACCTATTAATCAGCCGTTTGGCTATCATTTCATAGGTTATTATACTGCTGCTGATGTGTCGGCTATAAGCGCGTACAAAGCAGCACATAGTGGCAGCAACGCCGGTGACCCGATAGCTGTACCTGATAATGGCGAAGTTATTCAGCCCGGTGACCTGAGATACCAGGATTTGAATGGGGACGGATACATAAACGTTTTTGATGAGAAGGCCATCGGCCATCCGAATTTGCCAAATACAACCTTGGGTTTAAATTTAACTGCGGGTTATAAAGGCTTCAGTGTCAATATATTGTTCCAGGGATCATTTAACTATAGCTTTATAATAACAGGTACTGGTATTGAGCCATTTCAAAGCCAGTTTCAACCCATTGACCTGACGGCATGGACTCCGGCAAATGCGTCAAGTGCAAATTTCCCAAGGCTGACCACCAACCCGGCAACAATAAATAGCCCAACGTATTATCCTTCAGATTATTGGCTTTTAAATGCCTATTACATCCGTTTGAAAACATTGGATATTGGCTACCAGTTTCCGAGCAAATCGCTTCCTTTCCATTTGGATAATGCACGGATTTACCTGAGCGCTTACAACCTGTTTACCTGGGATAATTACAAACGTTACCAACAGGACCCGGAAATTCAGACCAATACGGCGGGGGATGCTTATATCAACCAACGCGTTATTAATTTGGGCTTACAGTTAGGCTTTTAAACCAGGGTATCGGAACAAAAATCAAATAGTATAAAATAATGTTGCGCAGCTTTTTAAATTATTGAGCTATCAGGGAAATCGCTTTTAAAATAATGAAGTCGCAAGGGGGCTCTTTTGGAGCCTGAATTCTATATTTTTCTGTCTATAAACACGCGACTCCGCTGGAGTCGGTGCGGCTAATCGCTTATGGCTCCGGAGGAGCATCCTGTTTATAGATAAAGAGATAATGCATTTTTTGGCTCCGAAGGTGCCTCCTTTTTTTAAAAGCGATTTCCCTGATGGAGCTATACAGAATTCCATAATTTAAAAAGCTTTTGTATAATTTAGAAGTATGTTCCCAACCATAGGCGATCTGCTGCAGTATCTTTTTCATGTCCATATTAATTTCCCCATTCAAACCTTTGGATTTTTTGTTGCGCTTTCTTTTTTTGTAACCTATTTCGTTTTTGTTTCGGAATTTAAAAGAAAGGAAGCTGACGGGCTTATCTCAGCATATAAGGAAACAGAATTAGTGGGATTGCCGGCCTCATTTTTGGAACTGCTGGTGAATGGCCTGCTGGGGTTTATCCTCGGCTTCAAAATATCAGTCGCAATTATCAATTATCATACATTTAAAAACGATCCGGTTGGCTTCATTTTTTCAATTCGCGGCAATGTATGGGCTGGTTTGTTATTTGCAGCGGCCTTTGTCCTCTGGATATATATTGATAGAAGAAAGCAGCAATTGCCTAAGCCAAAAGTGATCGAAACCGTTGTTCGCCCTTACCAGTTAATGGGTTACCTGGCATTTGCATTAGGTTTTTTTGGTTTCATCGGCGCTAAATTGTTTAATACAATAGAAAATATTCCCTTGTTTTTACGCCACCCCATCGACACATTGTTTTCTGCCAATGGATTTACCTATTATGGCGGATTGATATTTGGCGCGCTCACCTACTTATATATCTGCCACAAAAAAGGCATGAAACTGGTACACCTTGCCGATATAGGTTCCCCGGGGATGATGCT
>Ga0207013_1033_pt2 | contig 31332 bp, 32 predicted proteins | sample Alteio_BWMinCont_55_FD_153501 | JGI IMG/M metagenome (GOLD analysis project Ga0207013, IMG submission 153501) | Enriched cells from forest soil in Barre Woods Harvard Forest LTER site, Petersham, Massachusetts, United States -... | ecosystem: Environmental > Terrestrial > Soil > Temperate forest >...
CACCGAGTAACTTTAAGCGGAATCCAGATTTCGCGCTTCTACTCCAATATTCTTGCGGGGTCGCAAAATACAACCCTCACTGGGCGAACAAGCGTTTGTCCTGAAATAGATTTACATAGCCATAAAATGCGAAACAACTGATAAAACTAAACTTTTTATTCGGTTAATTGATTGATTATTAGTCCGCTTTCCTCAAGGCAGGCAAGCTACTGGTAGCCCGTTTCAAACCAAAAATTATTCTGATATTGAGGGGCTAAACCAATAGCCACTTTTTTATGGAAAAAACAAACAACAACAAAACCACAATTGACCTACTTGATGATATTATAAATTATCTAAAAGCAAATGAACGTGTAAAAACATCAATGGATAGAGCAGAAATTGATTTAAATATCGATCGAGATGAATTACACAAATTATTACTTAAATTAAAAGAGGACGGTTATATTATAATGGCAACATTAGAAGATATATCCTTAAGTGCGAATGGTTATATTTTTCAAATCACTGGATGCTATACTGCCATGATTCTAAAGCACGCAATTGATTTAGAGGCTCTTGCTTCTGAAAAGGCGTACCGGATTTCAATAGACGATAAGTTGTTGGCAAATACAAATCGGCTAAACCGTTTAACGCGCTGGCTTGTTATAGGGACAATATCTTTGGCAGTAATTGAGCTGATACAATTCTTAAACGCCATGATTCGCTGTCATAATTAAACATCCTAATGCGCTTAGTATCTTATATATCTCCATATAATTGCTCACCACTTAAAATAAAATTCCTTTTTTATTTTACCCAACTCATATAAGGTTAATTTAAATATCAGGTGTCCTTCAGTCCTTCTTTCAGTTGTTCAACGACTATACTTAAATTGGTGTAGTATATTAATTAATACCTAAATACTTATTTATAGCTTTATAGCATGGAACAATTTTATGTATATGGATTAGTTGACCCAAGAAATGAAACAATATTTTATATCGGAAAAGGTAAAGGAAAAAGAGCTTTTCAGCATTTGTCCGAAAAACCTGATATACACAGTAATACTGAAAAACTTCAAATAATTGAAGAATTGCGGGAAAGCGGTCTTGAGGTAAGGCTTATATTAATCGGGGAGCAGTTGTCAGAAGAAGCGGCGTTGCTTCTCGAAAGATTATTGATATATCGCATTGGAAGAAAAATATTTGATGAGGGAACCTTGACCAACATTGTTCCAGGTGGCAGATGGCATAAAGAAGCATCGTTATTTTTGAAAAAAGAAAACCTACCAAGTCTGGATGAAATAGAAGAGCAGTATCCCGAACTTATTCCAATTTTAAAGAACTACCCGCATGCTTCGGTTGTATTTACCGGTTTAAGATGTCCGAAAAATCCCGAAGATGAACTTTTATACGTCTATAATGAAACTGGCGAAAAGATACATGAATGGGATATTGATTATTTTATTCAAATTTTCGGACTTGGTCATTCTCTTGATTTAATAAATGTTTTAAAAAATACTTCAAGACCCGTTTATGCCTGGAATAGGATATGGAGCAAAACTAATTTCGAAAAACTCGAAAGTGTTTTGGAAATCCCTTTCAGCGACTACGATGAAATTAATGAAGATTTTGTAAGAGAAGTTAATAAATCAAGGTTAACTTGTAATAATGCCTTATTGAAATGTTATTACCCCGATGGGCAGTTGCAGACAGAAATCAGTCATGCGGACAATGAAATATCCTTAATCTATTTTTATGCCAATGGCTTTAAAAAGCATCAAACTAATTATTTAAATAGAAAATTGAACGGTAAATGTCAGCTATGGCATACCAACGGTCAATTAAATGAATACACGGATTACAATGAGAACGTACGCCGGAGCAAACGATCATATTTTCCATCGGGAAATATTAAAATGATAGAAAATTATCATGACGATGGGAAAGGTAAATCCGTTAAATTATGGTATGATAATGGTCAGGTCGAGTTTGAAAACAATGAAGACGGCAAATCGTTCAGCTATTCAAAAACGGGTTTAATAACTTCTAAAAGCATAAGGGAAGGTTTTTTAAACGAAGGGGGGAATTTAATAACCTGGGACTATTCAGAAGATGGACAAATACAAAAGGAAACTAAGAAATATTATGTAAACGGGCTACTTCATGGTTATGAACGATCATTTTACGAGACTGGTGAAATAAAACGCGAGGTGGATTATACAAATGGCCATAACAATAAGGTTATCAAGACATTTAAAAAGAACGGCGATATGACGCTTAAATGAGCATATCTACTCAAATACTTCCAAACGCAGTCCAAATGATAGATGCCAACGATGCGGTTCTTGACAGAGCCAAAGACGAGAATATTCAAAATATCTTAAAAAGATACTGCTACAGCGTTGAGCAGGCTGTTAACTTCGGCACCCACTTATTATTGTGGGAAGGTGATGATTCGCAATCAGAATTAACTATCCTGAAGTTGATGCTTCGATATTTTTTAGATATAGTGGATTCTCTTTCCATATTAATAAGGGCAGGTTGAGGGGAGACGAGCAAATCGTTGCTAAGAAGTGCATTTGAGTTGAACATGTCGATGCATTTCATTTATAATAAGCATAGGAGAGAACGAGCAGACGCGTTTTGGATCGTGGATAAATTTGATCAATTAAAGGAACTGGAAAAGCTAAACTCAAAATCACAGCCGTACAAACAAACAAAAGCTAATTTTATAAAAGAAGGTATTGTAAAAGATTTCGATGGGAAAATTGATGGTCAATTAATTAAACAACAAATACGTGCTATTGAGGAAGAATTAAAGAACCCTGATTATAAGGTGGTAGTTGATGAGTATAATAGGGTTAAATTATTAAAGAAAAAAAAGGTTTATTGGTATCAGTTGTTTGAAGGTGTCGATAGCATTGAATCAATGGCTATATCTTTGAATAAATATACTTATTACGAAGTCCTTTATCGAAAATGGTCCAAAACAGTTCACGGAAACGATATCATAAAGAACAAAATCCATACAGACACAGAGGGTATTAGTTGTCTTGTTCCCATCCGATACCCGGTTGGATTGGCTTTAATAGCTAAATTTGCCTGTAATTTTGCCATTAATACGTTTGGGAATTATGTGATTAATAGTTACCCCACCAGGTTTGAGGAATATAAAAAATGGGAAAAAGAATTTACGGACAATTACGAGATGGATTTGAGTCATGAATATATAACCTAATGTGTAATAATTGTAATCCTCCCCGTTGTAGACTGTGTCTACGGATTGGCTATGCCGGTAGTCTCTGACTACTGTAACGATAGTTCGGCCTCCAGCTGACGTCACCGAGTAACTTTAAGCGGAATCCAGATTTCGCGCTTCTACTCCAATATTCTTGCGGGGTCGCAAAATACAACCCTCACTGGGCGAACAAGCGTTTGTCCTGAAATAGATTTACACATAGCCATAAAATGCGAAACAACTGATAATCAGTGATTTGAGATCATTTTATCAAAAACGTAGATTTGATAACTGTTGATTATCAGCAACTTAACCTAATGCGGCAATTTATCAAAACATGAAACAAACTGATAATGAGCATGTTTCACAATGTTCCGGGTGTTCCGTGTAAAAAAATGGAACGCTTTGGAACAATAATTTCGTCTCTACAAAAAGGAAGCTTCATCAAAAGTCGGCCAAAGTCGATCCAAAACATCTAAATTAATGGCTATCCCTGAAATGTATAAGGGACCAGTTGAAACGTATAAACCGGGCAGCGACATTAGCCAGACCTTTGCTTTTGAAATAAAAAACAAAAAGCAATGAAAAAGACAGTATTGATCACAGGGGCTTCTTCCGGGTTTGGAAAAGCGGCCGCTAAACTATTTGATACAAATAACTGGAACGTGATTGCCACCATGCGTTCACCCGAAAAAGAAACAGAATTAGCTGCACTCAGCAATGTTTTTATCAGCAAATTGGATGTAACCGATAAGCTAAGCATACAAAACGCGGTGGCAGCCGGCATCGAAAAATTTGGCAAAATTGATGTATTGGTGAACAATGCAGGCTATGGCGCCCTGGGTGCATTTGAAGCCGCTACCGAAGAACAGGTTAAACAACAGTTCGACGTGAATTTGTTTGGGTTAATAGCAGTGACAAAAGCGGTGTTGCCGGGTATGCGGCAGCAAAAATCAGGTGTTATCATCAATGTTTCTTCGGTCGGTGGCAAGGTTACTTTCCCGTTCTCCTCACTTTATCACGCAACTAAATTTGCTGTTGAAGGGTTGACAGAATCTATGCAATATGAGCTAAACCCATTTGGCATCCGCTTAAAAATAGTTGAGCCGGGTGGTTATAAAACCGAGTTTTCCGGGCGTTCGATGACGCTTTTCAGTACTGATGGTTTGGACGACTATCAACCTGCATTTAATAAATTTATGGGTATGATAGAACATTGGCCTATGTCTGAAAATCTTTCAGAAGTGGCCGGCGCAATTTATGAAGCAGCAACTGACGGCACCGAAAAACTGCGTTATCCCGTAGGTCACGATGCCGTGCAATTGATAGAGACCAGGCGGCAAATGGACGATTTGGATTTTAAAACAATGATGAAAGCACAAACAGGCATCTAAAAAAAATCCGGCTGCCCGCATCCGGGCGGCCAAATTTTCTATGGTAACTTTATAATAATTAAAAAACATGCCGGACAAATACATCGATCTTCAATCTATAAGCGACCTGCACAAGCTGGTAAAATACGCACCGCCGAAACACCCCCTCGTTAGCGTGATAGACCATGTCGACTTTTATGCAAAGCGCCCTAGAGAGGATGCTTTTTACCGTTTTGGCTTTTACACCATTTCGTGCAAAAAATTTGAGGGCCTGTTAAAATATGGCAAAGGATATTACGACTTTAATGAAGGTTCCCTGATGTTTACGGCACCCGGACAAGTGATAGCGCCCGGTCCGAATGTTACCGTTGATGAAGGCTGGGCGCTGTTCATTCATCCCGACCTGATCCACGGTACGGATTTGGGCAGAAAGATACATCAGTATTCCTTTTTTAATTATGAGGTTAACGAAGCCTTGCATATTTCAGAAGAGGAGAAACTGATCATTAAAGATTGTGTGTCAAAGATTGAAAGGGAGTATTCGCGAAATATCGACAAGCATTCGCAAGGACTGATCGTCAGTAATATTGAACTCCTGCTTAATTATTGCAGCCGCTTTTATGACAGGCAATTTTACACCAGGGCAAAAGTAAACTCAGATGTGGTACAAGCTTTTGAAAAAATATTAAAGGATTATTTTTCGCAAAGCACCCTGATTGAAACCGGCCTGCCAAATGTTAAATATTTTGCTTCCCGGCTTAATTTGTCGCCTAATTATTTGTCCGATCTTTTAAACAAATTTACGGGCAAAACCACGCAGGAACATATTCACCTTGAACTAATAGATAAAGCCAAATCATTGTTGTGGGGTACGAATAATTCTATCAGCGAGATCGCCTACGGCCTTGGGTTTGAACACCCCTCGCACTTTACAAAGATATTCAAATCGAAGACAGGAAAATCGCCAAGCGAGTACAGGCACCTGAATTAAATGGAGGAGTAATTCGTTTTGCCTCACCTAAACGGCGTAAGCCCTCATGAGCACCTTTAAAAATATACAACCAGCGAATAATCCTCTCCAAAAGGAGAGGACTTTGAAGTGCAAGGCGGTTAACTTTGGTGTCTTTTAACGCCCTTTCCTTTGGAGAGGGCTGGGGCGAGGTGAATACGGTGCTTACTCAATGGTTTGCCGGCATAGGATAATTTGGATATCCGCCCTTTATACTGGGGTAAATAGCTGCGTATACCCGCATGGTTTCGAGGCGGACAAACTGGGTAAAATTCATGAGCTCCTGGTAGTTGGAGGCTACTTTTTTCTGGAAACTTTCCACCTGGGGCTTGATTTCTTTCTCGCGGTCCTGGAATTTTTTATTGATGGCCTGGGTTTGCGCCTGAGTTGGCATGGCGCCACCCGAGGTATATTGCTTATATTCGATTAAGCACGTGGTTACGGCATCGTCATATAGCTTGCAGATGGCAATTTCGTCAGCATCGGTGATCTTTAATGAATCGATAAGGTGCTGGGCGTTTGATGAGACACCGGGCTGTGCTTTGCTTTGTGCAGAAATGGCTATAGAGCCAAGTATGCAAAGGATAAATTTTAACGTCGTTTTCATGTTTAACTATCTGATTGTCCAATAAAAATACAGTCTGAGCCGGTAATTACATATAGGACATTTTGCGTAGTTTCTGTCTCGGCAGGGTCCTCGAGAGAGGCCCTCCGAGACGGGAATTAAAATTATTTTTTTATTTTTCCATGAAAAAATCTAACAGGCCTTTTTGTACTTGTCCAGTTTGTTTCTGGAGAATCCAATGCCCCGGGCCGTTGCAATCAATTCTTCGGGATTGGTAAACGAATAGAGTGTTTGGCTAAGGACGGTGCTTTGCGAAGATATTTCTCCATTACCTTCTTTAAGGTTGCCATTCCAATTGATTTTGCTGTATGTTTCATGTTGTTTGTTTTTATTTTGTTAAAAATTATACAACAAAGTACGGCAGGAAAATTCAGGCGGCCATATGACCCACGTCACATTTGGCGGGGCATGATTTATGTGATGTACATCATTTTTCAAGCATGGTACAGGCGGTTAAACGTTTCTCTCGAAACACTTAAATATATGATGATCAGGTTTTTATTAACTATATTGCAAAGTTCAGTATAGAGTTCCAAAAGCTCTTCATGCCAGTATTTCACATTATTATTCATAAAGGATAGCACTAACCGGTGTAAATGGAAAGGTTAAGTTGAAAAATTTGAGACATCTTTTGTTTTATGCACTTGCCAACAGCATTAATTCAATACCGCTTTGTTTAAATTTTCATGATAATCGATAAGCTTCAACATAACGTTAATAGCAGTTTCATAATTTTTAGCGCCAACTACTTTTTTATATTCCTCCTCAAGCAGTACCTTTTGATTTTTGATGTGTTCGTAAAAGCCGATGCCGTCATCGGTTAAGTACAGCATCATTGAACGGGCATCTGTACTGCATTTTTCGCTCCTGACAAGTTTAAGTTCCTCCAGCTCTTTAATCACTTTACTGGCCGCCTGTTTAGTTATGTTCAAATTCGCGGCGAGCTTACTATTCGAAATACCTTTTGTACCTATGCTCATAAAAATCGGCAAATGCGCATTATTGAAGTCGTTAACATTTGCGTGGCAGAGCTTTGTACAGTACCAATCATACGAAAGCCGCTTCAAAATATACAGCAATTTACCAAGCATCCTGGTTGAATCCTCGTTTAACATGATCTTTTTTATTAATGTTTAAGTAGGTATTAACAATAGGCTTTATAATAATTTAGTGTACCCGATCTGGTAAACCAGGCTGACCAATAAAGTCAACCCGGTTTACAAAAATAATGATTTTTATCCGATTAATTTATTCATGCAAATTATCCGATTAGAATTGTACGAGCACCCTGGCCCTTATACCCCATCTTGTAGCATCCGGGTGATCAAGATAACTAAGCCTCCTTACAACGTCGAGACGCAATACTTTAAAAATATTCTCGATACCCGCACTGGCTTCCATGTACGGCCCGTTGTTAAGCGTATAGATTATAGGCTTACCATTGCTTTCTTCAGGAAACTGTAACAAGGATGAGCTATTGGCAGGATTATTCTCCGGCCTTACGCCACCCCACAGGGATTTGAATGAAATTACTTCCCTTAATTTCAAATCTTCAAGCAATGGTATTTTGTTAAAAATAAATCCGTTAAAGTGGTGATCAATATCCACACTGGCATAATGGTCACTCACAAATTCAAGGTAGTTCATCAAGTTATAGGAGTCTAATTGCAACGAATAGGTTTGGTTCGCATGCGGTATATCCAACAATGGGTAAGGCAGCTTGTTAAAAATATACCCGCCTTCAACCACAACATCAGTAAACCCTAACTGCGACAGGTAAAAACGTTTGGTGATATTACCGGTCACGTTCTGGTAGTTATACCCTCCCTTAAGAAAGTCCTTTATACCTTCCTGGTACCGCAGGGTAAAGATTGGATATTTATCGGGTATGGGTGTACGATATAGCTTGCCCTGGTAAAACTTTTCGTGGGGCGCGTAGCGCAACTCCATATTTAACTCAGTGGTTTGAAGGCTATTCACAATATTAGGCTGACCACCAACAACGTTCTGGAAATATAATGCTCCCGCCGGACTCTGGTTCCAGCTTTTCAACTCAAACTTGTAAGAAAAATGATTCAAATACTCATGTACATAATCCAATCTGAAGATGTCATTATAAGTATAAATATCATCGATGCCCCGTTTAAAAGAGAGCAGGAAGTTATCCTCCTGCACGAACTGCAGTTCCTGGCCGGGAATTTTGGTGTCACGCTGAACGCTGGCCCTCAAATATTCCTGGGGGAACGAATAGATAGATTTATCATTAAGCGAATAAGTACCGCTCAAAAAATATTTAAACTTGTCATCCTTAAAACCGTACGCCCCGTAAGTCTCAAAGTAATAACGTTTACTCAAAGCGGTGGTAGTCCGGCCACCTAACCTTAACCTGAAACCTTCCACAGAGTTAAAATTGTAGAATGTATTTACCGGCCCCACTTCAAATGGCCCTAAATCATCATACCCGGCAACAAATAACGTAATCAGTTTCATTGTCCGTTTAAAGGAAGCGAGCGTTTGCAGGCTGTCTATATTTTTGTAGATGTTCGCCTCTCCGGGTTTTAAGGTGTCCGGGCGGTTAGCCTTCCAAAATTCATCCCCCTTCTCAGTGGCGTTAAAGGCGATCATTTGCGCAGGGCCTTCATAAACTTCCTTCTCGCGGGGCTGGTTAACAACAAAATTGTTAATGATTACTACCCGCTCACCATAAACACCGCCACCTTTATTTTTATTTAGCCCAAAGTCTATCTTCAAATCACTCTGACTGAGCCGGTAACGTCCATTTTCTGTCTTTTCAAAAGCCAGCGTAGTTTGCATTTGCCGTACAAAGTTAAGGTTGATGTGCTTATTTACCGATAATACGGCTTTTTGCACAGCATAATTCCCATCCATAGTAATATATATCTTACCCTGAAAAAGCAGATCAGTAGTATTGCGTGGCGTAAAACTTAGTTCTATAAGCTGCGGGCTCACATCTTTAATGGTGTCAGTAATAAAAAATTTATAAAAGGCTGGCGCACCGTCAGCAATAGGACTCAGCAACTGGTTTCCCAGCAGCGGGATATTGTTATCATATATCTCAATATCCATGTACATGCGGTTAAAGTAAGCCTTCAGGCCTTCATTATCTACAAAGTTTTCGTCATACTTAACCTGCTTATTAGCTTGTATAATTTGTTTTTTTACGAAAGGCGATTTGCGGAAGTAGTTGTCAGAAAGCTTTTCTTCCATATAAACCGGTAACAGATTTTTACCGCCAATTGCATCGGAGTCTTGTTGCGTGAACAGGAATTGGTAGTTTTTAAATATCTTTTTGTTTTTAAACTTTTCAGACAGGTCGCTCAATGAAAATATCATCTTTTCATATTGCTGATATTCGGCATAATTGAAATTTTCCACCCTGTTTTGATCCTTGTGGGCTATTACCTGGCGGATCAATTCAACGGCAGGGTTATTCCTGTTTTTATACCTGGTTTTTTTCCCGCTTTTTACTACTACTTCACTAAGTTCCCGCCTGTCTTCACTCATGGCGATGTCGATAGTTTGCGATATGCCAGGGGTAATATCTTTATAAATGGTTTTATAACCGATAAAAGAAACCTTGATGCGGGTGTAGTTCCCTTCGGTACTTATCCTGTAATTACCATGGATATCAGCGCTACCGCCAATAGTAGTACCATCAAAAGAAACCGTTACAGCAGGCATGGTTTCATGGGTGCGTAAATCAGTGATCGCCCCTTTTACGATTGTTTGTGCCATCAATAAATTCGACAACAACAGGAATAAAAGCACCATCGTGCTTTTAAGTATATCATATTTATATTTCGTTTTCATGATATTAAAATTTGTAAAGACAACCCTATGGCTTTAAGTAAGGCGGTATATCTTGTATATTTCATCTGATTGAATTTGAGGTTATAACTGATGTCAGGCAGCCTGCTGATGTTGGGAAAAATCACCGCGGCTTAACATGACTTTTTCTATCGCACTTTCCTTTAATTTTTTTAATCGGTCAATTAAAGGATTGTTTGTAATAGCGAAGACGGCCAATAAAAAATAACCTTTAATAAAGAATAGTAAAACCCCCATCTCCATTTCAGATCCCATGAAATTATCCCTGAAGAGTTGTTTAACCAATGGAAGAAGGTAATTGCCTATCGTATTTATTGAAAGCTTAAGTGCAGAAAACAGTTTAGTCCATTTAACGCCGGTTATACTGGTGATGATTAAATAATTGATCCCCGAAAGTCCCTGGCCGATGTTTGTATATAGCGTTTTCATGTTTGCTGATTTGATAGCACAAAGGTAAACCAAGTTGACGATATTAGTCAACCAAGTTTACCAAAAATAACGCTTTAACCTGTTTTGTGACGCTGTCGTGATGCGGCTGACTTTGAGATGAATAATCTATTAAAACGAAGTAAGAATAAGGATGAGAATGGCCGTCTTAATCGCTTCCCGATCCGTGATATACCTACAAGAGACGGGATTGTTCAGCCAGGGCAAATTATGCCGGTTTCCGCCCATATGATCAATCATATGAGAGATTGTGGCATAAAGTCTTTTTTGAGCAAATTTTGTCAAATAAAAATCCCCACTCGCCAGAGTGGGGATAAATCATTGTTTTCAATTGCTCCTGAGGCTGGGCTCGAACCAGCGACCCTCTGATTAACAGTCAGATGCTCTAACCGGCTGAGCTACTCAGGAATCATTTTTCCGGTTTGGAGTGTGCAAAAGTATGATTTTGGCTTTAATTTCACAACATAGAAAGAAAAATTTATTCGAATCTGTCGTAAACTGCTGATAACACGCATTTTATAATAAAAGAACATAGGTCGTCTCGCTTCATCTGACTTGTTTTAAAGAAGAAAACGACAAAATTTGATGCGTTCAGTCACCTTTCCGCTTTAATTTCACAATCTTTGCCAAAATATTTAAAATATTTCTGCATGAGTTTATTAGTTATTGGTACTGTGGCATTTGACGCTATAGAAACACCCTTTGGTAAAACGGATAAAATTGTGGGCGGCGCTGCAACTTACGCCAGTTTAGCCGCCTCGTATTTTTATAACAAGGTAAAAATTGTTGCCGTTGTGGGCGATGATTTCCCGCAAAGCGAAATTGCCGATTTAAACAAACATAATATTGATACTGAAGGCTTACAGGTAAAAGCAGGCGAAAAATCGTTCTTCTGGGCCGGCAAATACCATAACGACATGAACAGCCGCGACACGCTTATTACCGAGTTAAACGTATTGGCTGATTTCGACCCTATTATCCCCTCATCATACCAGGACTGTGAATACCTTATGCTGGGCAATTTACAGCCGCAGGTACAGCAAACGGTCATTAACAGGCTAAGTAAAAGGCCAAAACTAATTGTTATGGACACCATGAACTTTTGGATGGACATAGCCCTCGACGAACTGCTGGAAACCATTAAAATGGTCGACGTGCTCACCATTAACGATGCCGAGACCCGCCAGCTATCCGGAGAGTATTCTTTGGTAAAAGCAGCACGCAAAATATTAACCATGGGCCCAAAATACCTCATCATAAAAAAAGGCGAACACGGCGCATTGCTCTTTCATGAAGATAAAATATTTGCTGCCCCTGCCCTGCCCCTTGCCGAAGTATTTGACCCCACAGGCGCCGGCGATACCTTTGCAGGCGGTTTTATAGGTTATATGGCCAAGGTTGGTACGGTTAATTTCAACAACATGAAAAATGCCATCATCTTCGGCTCGGCGTTGGCCTCATTTTGTGTTGAAAAGTTCGGTACCGAAAAGATCAGGAACCTAACCCAGGATGAAATTGCCGCCCGCGTACAGGAATTTGTAAGTTTATCGAAGTTTGAGATAATTTAAATGCGGAAGTCGGAATGCCGATTGCGGAATGAACAGAAATTCGGAAGTCGGAATGCCGATTGCGGAATGGATAAACAATGCGGAAGTCGGAATGCCGATTGCGGAATTTAAAAAGCTTTCTTATTCCGCATTCCACCTTTCGCACTCCGCATTCACCCCAAAACTCCTATCGCATCAAAATGCTCAAATACCCATTCATCGTGCGGGGCGTCGGCCAGTTCGTGGGTAAGGTCTTGTCCTGCCCAGTGTTCGTAGTGTTTGCCGTTGCGCCATACGCGGCTGCGGCTTACATCGTAGATCAGGCCTTTATAGGCTATCCATACTTCGGGTTTGTCCTGCCCGTTGCGTAAAGCCAGCTGCGATTTGGTGTATACCGGTAATTCGTTCATCCTTATTTTGTGGTCAACGAAAATACCTCAATCGGGTTAATAAAAACCTAACATGGGCAAAAAAAATCTCCCTGCTGTTAACGGGGAGATCCTAACCTTAAACTATATATTGACTGCTAATTTTCTGCGTACACAGGTTTTGCTATACCGTTGTCATAAGCCTTTAAGCTCTTTTTAAGCAGCTTACGTGCAACATGTATGCGGGTTTTCACGGTGCCGATAGGGATCGTTAAATGATCGGCAATTTCGTGGTATTTATGGCCTTCAAAGTACATGGTGAAGGGCAGGTAATAATCTGCCGGCAGCCTGTCTAAAGCTTTCTTCAAATCGTCCATCACAAACTTGGCTTCGCCCTGGTTTTTGGTCGAACTGAATACCAGGTTTGGTGAGGATATCTCGTCACTCTTGGTAACAAAAGTGTTCATTTTTATAAAACGACGGTAGTTATTTATGAAAGTATTTTTCATGATAGTGTATAACCACCCTTTCAAATTTGTTCCTTCTTTAAACTTATTATAATAAGTTATCGCCTTCAACATTGTATCCTGAACAAGGTCGTTAGCATCGTCTGTGTCGTGTGTAAAATGTAAGGCGTATGACCTCAGCGAGGTGGCCTGACGTAGCACTAGGGTGTTAAACTCAATCTTTGTCATTCTGTTAAAGTATTTGTATTGCTACTTAGGCAAACATGATACCACGTACCATTTACTTTAACTATAAGTGATGCTTATACAGGACAATTGAATGACAATTTTATATTAGTGTATATTTAACACAATAAATATTGTAATATATTGAAATACAAATAATTAAACTTAAATATTGAAGAATATAAAGAAGCTTTTTTACTATTGGTTTTCTACCTGCCGAGTTTATTTTATCTCGCCGATGATGTTTACTTCGCGCTGTAGCCAAACGCCAAATTTGGCGTACACACTGTCTATAATTTCGGACGAAAATGCATACACCTCCTGTCCGGTAGCGCCGCCATGGTTCACCAAAACCAGGGCCTGGTTTTTCCAGGTCCCCGTATGGCCTACCGTTTTTCCCTTCCAGCCGCATTGCTCAATCAGCCAGCCGGCGGCTAATTTAACCTGGCCATCCCCTGCCGGGTAATGCACCACTTCAGGAAATTTTGCCAACAGCGCATCAAATTTCCCTGCACCGATAATAGGATTTTTAAAAAAGCTACCAGCGTTGCCTATAGTTGACGGATCGGGCAGTTTGGATACGCGGATATGTGAAACCACCTGCGATACATCCTTTATTGTAGGCAAAGTGATGCTGCGGTTAGCCAGCTCCTGCCCTATGGCGCCATACTTTAAATTAAAATTGGGCACAAGCGACAGTTGAAATTTTACCGATACTATAATATAATGCCCCTTCAGCTCGCTTTTAAATATGCTTTCGCGGTAATCAAAATGGCAATCTTCTTTGGTAAATGTTTTAAAAGTGCCCGTTGCCAGTTCAAAGGCACAACAACTGCGGAAAACATCTTTCAGCTCGACACCATAAGCGCCGATGTTTTGTATCGGCGATGCCCCCACCGAACCAGGTATAAGGCTCAAATTCTCCAACCCGGCATAACCGCGTACAACGCAAAAATTCACCAGGTCATTCCATACCTCGCCCGCGCCGGCCTCAATAAAAACATCATCATGACTAATGCGGTGTTCAATACCGCGTATATTCATCCTGATCACCAGGCCGTCGAAATCGTTTAACAGCAGCATATTGCTGCCGCCGCCCAGCACCAGCATTCCGTTTTGTTTCCATTGCGGATCTAAAAACAGTTCGGCCAGTTCCTCTTTGCGGTTTATTTCAACAAAATATTTTGCATTGGCCTCAACGCCAAAGGTGTTAAAGTTTTTAAGCGAAACGTTTTCCTGTATCTGCAACATGCGGACGAATTTCGGAAATAATTATCATTATTTTAGTTCATGGATCATAGCTCATGGCTCATAGTTCTTGGTTGATGTGTTTGATTGGCCTAAAGCAGGATCTGCTATGGACTATGAGCCATGGACTATGAACTAAAAAACACTGCCCACTGCTACTTGCCACTACAACCTAAAAACGTACCTTAGCTCTCATGCGTTACCGAACCCTTCTCCTCCTCTGCCTCCTGCTCAACTCCTGCGCTGCCGGCCGCATGGTAGAGACCGATCTTTATTTCGGTACGGCCAAACCCGGCGGCGGCATGGTGACCGATAAGGAATGGGACAACTTTAAAGCAACCCAGGTAGCCGCCATTTTTAAAGAAGGCAGCACCATCATAAACACCACCGGCAACTGGCGCGACCCGCAAACCGGCACGCTAATAACCGAACCCACGCACCTGATAATTTACCTGCATAAACCATCAAAGGCGCTATCCAAACAGATCGACAGCCTGCGCGGACTTTATAAAGCCATGTTTAAGCAGCAATCCGTATTGCGGGTTGATAAAAAGGTGGCCGTTAGTTTTTGATGCTATTACATTGCTGCCGCGAGTTTAGCGTAGCGTAACTCGTGGTTGCGGCATGGCAGCAGTTTTCAACTGCGCCAAACCCGTTTACCGCCCTATCAATATCTTTACCCGCTAAAATTTGGCAATTCTCACAGGCTAAACGCCTTTAGGGCGTGATAAAAATTTCATTTCTGAAGGCTAAATGCGTTTAGGGCGTGATAAAAAATTCATTTCTGAAGGCTAAACCCGTTTAGGGCGTGATAAAAAATCCCGTTTTGAAGGCTAAATGCGTTTAGGGCGTGAGACAAAATAGGATGAAATTTTATTCAACACACTGTAAATCAATCAAATATACAAAAATTTCAAAGAAGAACGCCAAAAATTGCTCAAAAAACGTGAATATTTTTTCCGGCCGGCCAATTTTATGGCGCTTGTTTTTTGTGTGGTGGTAAATTGGGCAGGGTAATTTTGATGGCGGCGTTGTATCAAATATACTAAAAATGGCGGGGATTTGCAAGGGGGTGGTGAAGGGAAATGACAGGCAGGCCTGGTTTTAAAGGTGTCGAATTCGTTACCTTTAAAAGCCAGGCCGGATTGAATAGTTTTAACCTCCCGTCCCCGCAGGGTCTGCCAAAGACGGCCCTGCGTTCCATTCCAATGCACCAAGCCATTGCTTTATTACCTATATTGCTTTAAAAATAGCAAACAATCACAAATCAATGCTTGAAGGTATTTGATCTGTTTAAATATGGCGAAATCGCCACAATTAGAATTATAGTGTATGGCAAAAAATAAAATTATAAGCGTACAAGGCCTCGAAATTACAATCATTACCGGCGGGCACAACGATTATATTGCGCTCACTGCTATTGCAAAACATAAAAATAAAGAAACTGGCCTTGTAATTGCGCACTGGTTAAGCACAAAGTTTACCATTGAATTTATGGGACTTTGGGAACAAATGAACAACCCCGATTTTAATGTTACCGAATTCAGTAACATTAAAAATGAGGCCGGCAGCAACGGGTTTATTTTATCTTCAAAACAATGGATCGAAAAAACAGCGGCAATAGGCATCATCTCAAAAACCGGCAGGTACGGCGGGGGGACTTTCGCCCATAAAGATATCGCCTTTGAATTTGCCTCATGGATTTCTGCGGCGTTCAAGCTTTATTTCATCAAAGAATTTCAACGCCTAAAGATGACGAAAACGACCGGCTAAAGCTTAACTGGAACCTGCAACGCACTCTTGCCAAAGTAAATTACCATATTCATACCGATGCTATAAAAGAAAACCTTATCCCTAAAGAACTTAATAAAACGCAGATCGGCTTTGTGTACGCCAATGAGGCCGACCTGCTAAATGTAGCCCTGTTTGGCATCACCGCAAAACAATGGCGCGATGAAAACCCCAAGGCCAACGGCAATATCCGCGATGAAGCAACCATTGAGCAATTGGTGGTACTATCAAATTTAGAAAGCATAAACGCGGTTTTAATACACCAGGGCAAAACACAACCCGAACGCTTGCTGCAATTAAATACCATTGCCATTACCCAAATGCGGTCGTTGCTTAATAGTAAGGGGGTGAAGGGGTTGAAATAGTGGGATGAAGGGATGCCAACTGCAAACTAATAACTGCTAACTGAATTAGGGAGTTTCCCCCGTTGGTAGAAATGGGGCCGGGCTTTCCATTCATACTACAAAGGCATTAGCCACAATGGCCGGTTTCCATTTCAATCCCTAACGAGGCATATCGGTTTGAAGCGCCGGGAGCTTAAATATCTGTTTGCTTAAGGTATCTGATGGAAAATATATTTTGAAACTTTGGCCCACCCGTGGTTGTGGAAGAGATAAATCCAACTCAAGAACTTGCGAATAACAACTAATAGAAGAAAACAGGGAAATGATAAGAAAGAGGTGTTTCATTGTGTTAGCAATAGTTTAGATTAAAAAGATATAAGCGTACTAATATAATAATTAAAAGATAAACCATTGTCCATCTGCAAGCTTTTACGCTCCGATGGTTTAAAAGTCCATTGACCAGGCATTGTAATTTAACACCACATTTAAGAGGCATAATGGGTTACCTGTCAGCGGGGCACAGGTACGCGGCCGCACAGCCCTGCGCTGCATACCCGCGCCAGGGTTTAAAAGGGCGGCCACACGGGATGATGCAAAAGGGCGGCCACAAGGGCCGCCCCTACGAATTGTTTTGGATAATGCCAGGCCATTTTTAATAATATAACCATCTATATAAATATACGGTATGGGTAGGGGCTATCCCTTGTGGTCGCCCCTGTGAGCATAGATGGTTCTTTATCTATAGGTTATTTTTAAAGCGACTTCCCGATAATAAAAACAATCTTTTAAATTTGGTCATGAAATACAACCCAACCCTCCACAACCGCCAATCCATCCGCCTTAAAGGCTACGATTATGCGCAGGCCGGTTTGTATTTTATCACCATTTGCGTGCAGGCCAGGGAATTGTTATTCGGCGAAATAGAAAACGACGAAATGATATTGAATCGCGCCGGCCAAATGATACAAACCGAATGGGAAAATTTACCGCAACGGTTCAGCAATATTGAATCGCACGATTTTACGGTAATGCCCAACCATTTCCACGCCATTTTGGAAATCGTAGGGGCGCCCCTTGTGGGCGCCCAAAACGGTATGCCCGCCCAAAACCACCACGCACAGGAAAACGATATGTCCGCGCAAAATAACCCGTTTGCAGAAAATAAACCAGTCGCCCAAAATCATGATGCAGAAGGGGCAGCCACAAGGGCGGCCCCTACGGGTACCGGAAATAAAACCGAAACCGTGCAACCACCTGTAGGGGCACTCCTTGTGGGTGCCCTGAACGATTTCCCGGCCCAAAACCAAACAACAGCAGATACCAACCATCAAATTCCCACCGGAAAAACCGTGGGCGATATGGTGGCCGCCTTTAAATCCATTACCACGGTGCAATATATCCACGGGGTAAAAAATTCGGGTTGGCAACCATTCAACGGTAAATTATGGCAGCGCAATTATTACGAGCACATTATCCGCAACGAACATTCGTACGACAACATTTCCGGGTATATCATAGACAATCCGGCCCAATGGGCAAGCGATAAATTTTACCGCATTTAACACCTCTCCAACACCCTCTTCAACCCCAGCACCCCCTGCTCCATCTCGGCAAATGTAAAACCGCTAAACCCCAGTATTATCCCATTGGGATGCTTAAATTCAATACCGTATGCACTAATGGGATGGATAATGAGGCCTTCTTTTGATGCTTCATCTGCTATTATTTGTGCATCAATCTCCGGCGGCAGCCAGGCAATAAAATGCATCCCGGCTTCTACCGGTACAGGGGTTAGTTTATCTTTTAAATGCAGGTTAATGAGGCCGACCAGGTCGTCCTGCGCTTTTTTGTAAAGCAGACGCATTTGCCGTATGTGGCGGCTAAAATACCCCTGGCTAATAAATTCGCTTACGATGGCCTGGGTAACAATATTGTTTTGCCCGTCGCCGGCCGATTTAGCTATTGCAAACTGCCTTGCCATAGCCGCAGTTGGGAAAACCATATAGCCCAAACGCAGCGCAGGCAATAAAACCTTGCTCAGCGTGCCCGAGTATATCACATTGCCATTGGTGTCCATCCCCTGCAATGCAGGTATCGGCCGGCTGTTGTACCTGAACTCGCTGTCGTAATCGTCTTCAATTATCCACATATTATTATCTTTTGCGTGGTTCAGCAATTTTACCCGCTCGCCAAGCGCCATAGTATTGCCCATCGGGAACTGGTGCGAAGGCGTTACATAAACAAGCTTTGCTTTGGGGTAATGCTGCATGGCGTATTCCAGGTCGATGCCCTCATTTATTATCGGGATGGGACATATCTGGCCGCAAAACCGCCGTATAGCCGATGTTGCACCGGGATAGCCGGGGTCTTCCATCCAGCATTGGTCGCCTTTGTTTAGCAACAGTTCGGCACATAAATGCAGCGCTTGCCGCGATCCGTTTACGATGAGCATATTTTCCGGTTCGCAATTTATGGATCTCGAGATACGTATATGGTCGCACAAAGCTTTTCGTAAAGGCAAATAGCCCTGTGCATCATCATAGCCTAAATGCAGCAGGTTCATTTTTTTATTTACGCTTGCACTGATACGGGTCCAGGCCGCGAACGGAAATTGAGGCACCAACGGGACAGATTGCTGAAATGGACGTATCGCCTCCAAAACGCTGACATGCCCTTTAAATGCATCGTTAAGTCCGTATGGCCGGGCAATATCATGTGCAGGCTTTTGTGCCGGATGCATCACCTGCCTTTTTGAATACGGGAATTTGGCTATATTTTTACTGATAAATGTGCCCGAGCCGGTTTTCGTCTCAAAAAAGCCCTCCATGGTCAGTTGCTCAAAAACCAGCGCCACCGTATTCCTTGAAATTTTAAGCCCGGCACACATTTCCCGCGATGAAGGCATCCTGTCGCCGGGGCGCAGCATGCCTTCGTATATCCCATTTTTTAATTGCTCATACAGCTGATTATTGATCGTTTTGCCCCGGGTTTTATCAATGCCAACGAAGGTCAGCAATATCTGCGGCGTGATCTTTCCCATAAATTGGCTCTGTAAAATTTATTATAATGGCTCTTTTTGCAGAGCCAATTTACCAATAATTTTGATGTGAAGAAAGAAATAATCATAAAACCATAAACAAATGAAACGCATTAAACACACACCGAAAATTTTAGCCCTGTTAATTTTGTTAGGGCTGTACATGCCATCTGTCCACGCCCAAATTACCTGGCCAAAGGATCCGAAAATGGTGAACGCCGTAGTCACCCCCAACGGCGACCTCGTGATCACCCCCTCCGCCACCTCATCGCAGGATGATTTCAATTTTTTGCCTGGAAAGTGGGTCATGGATAACAAACGGTTAAAAACGAGGCTGAATAACTGCACCGAATGGATAGAATTTCAATCGAAAGTTGACAATTTGGGCATGGTATTATATGGCGTTGGGAACATAGATATTGTTACATCAAAGTTTAACCCCGTTAACGACAAACCGTACCAGGGGATGACCGTCCGCTTATTTAACCCCAAAACAAAGTTATGGAGCCTTTACTGGTGCGATAGTGTGGGTGGTGCGATGGATCCGCCCGTTGTAGGCTCATTTGAAGGGAATATCGGCAGGTTTTATTGCAAGGATACCTTCAACGGGAAACCGATACTGGTTATGTTTCAATGGGATAAAACCGACAAGGAAAACCCGGTATGGAGCCAGGCTTTCTCGCCTGATAATGGTGTTACCTGGGAAATGAATTTTACCAATACAAGTCACCGGGTAAAATAACATCAGCAACTATGATAAGAAAAAGTAATATCCGTGATCTGGATGACCTGGCAGGGTTATTTAATGACTACAGGATATTTTACCGGCAGGAAACAGACATCGAAAAAGCAAAAGAGTTTTTGAAAGACCGGTTAACTAAAAACGAATCGGTGGTGTTTGTTGCCTTTGCCGGCGATACTATGGTTGGGTTTGTGCAACTGTACCCGGTTTTTTCTTCGGTAAGGATGAAAAAACGCTGGCTGTTAAATGACCTGTTTATTAAAGAAGACTTCAGGGGCCAGGGATTTTCAATAGCGCTGATTGAACAGGCCAAAGAACTGTGCAGGCAAAGCGGCGCTTGCGGCTTTATGCTGGATACAGCAAAGGTAAATGTTATCGGGAACCGGCTTTATCAAAAAATGGGCCTTAAGCTGGATACGGAATACAACACCTATAGCTGGGATATATGAATGCATCAACTTATAAATAGAAACTATACTATATGAAAACAATATATAAATTAATTATAATAGGTACGATTAGCCAATTGGGCATAAACCCTTTCAATGTATTTGCGCAGCAACATGCCGATACATTAAAAACAAGTATTAAACAGGCTCCTGAACTTCGCGATGGCCAGCATGATTTTGACTTTCATATTGGCACGTGGAAGTCGAGCATAACACGTCTGCTGCACCCATTAACAGGCTCCACAACATGGGCAAAAATGACGGGCTCATTGGTGGCCCGGAAAGTTTGGGATGGGCGCGCACAAATAGAGGAACTTGAAGCCGATGGTACTGATGGTCATCATATCGAAGACCTCCTCTTGTTTCTGTACAACCCGCAATCCCATCAATGGAGCCTTAATGCAGCAGCCAGTAGTGACGGCGCCCTTGGTACGCCCATGATCGGTGAATTCAAGAACGGGCGCGGCGAGTTTTTCGACCAGGAAACATACAAAGGCAGGGCCATCCTGATTAGACAAGTCTGGTCGGACATTACGCCCACATCGCACCGTTTTGAACAGGCATTCTCGGACGACGGAGGCAAAACATGGGAGGTAAATTTTATCGCCAGGCTGGAACGTCAAAACTAATTATTTTGTGTAACGCTGGCGCGCTGTCATTAAACACCGCTAAAAAAGGGCTCTGGAAACGCATTGCTATAGCGCGGTATTTAAACGCCGCATAAATATGCCAGCATGAATTAGTGGCCCGGATTTGGTTAAGCTTACTGCTTATAGGTCTTATCCAGCCAGGCCACAATTTCTTCCCAGCTTTCAAGGGGGATTTTAGCATGGGTAGCATTTTTCATTATAAAAAATTCCTTTTTGTCGCCGGGGATCATGTTATAAAAATCTTTCACTTTATCTACGGCAAACAATTCATCATGATCGCCAACGCCCACCAGTACCGGGATATTTAAGGTTGAGGGCAGCCTGAGTTTCTTTACGTCCATCATGGTGAGGAAGCGCAGCGTGTACCTGAAATTGAACAAAGTATCCGGCGAAACTGTCATGCCGTCGCGGTAATATTCAACCGCCTGGTGCGAAGGGCGGAAAATAGAACTCGCCAAAATCCTGGCCTGCTGAAAAAGCGGGATAGGTTTGGTAAGCCCCTTACGGCCCTCGTAAGCACCCGAAAGCAGTATCAGCCCCGATATTTTATCGGGCACGGCATCGGCAACCACTATGGCCGAGGCCACGCCCAGGCTATGCCCCAAAACAACCACTTTTGTAAACCCAAGCCCTTTAATATATGTTACGGCCTCGGCAAGGTCGGCAGTAAAACGTTCCTTGCCCGGGGTATCGCCGCGGTTACCGTCGGATAGGCCATGCCCCCGGTAATCCAACCCGAAAACAGTATAGCCACCCTTGGATATAGGTATGCCGGCCATGCTGTAAGGCCCGCTATAGGCCGTAAAGCCATGCAAAATTAAAACAGCAATAGCTTTTTTGGCCGGTGTAATAGTATCAGGGTTCCAGCGGCGCAAAAAAAGCGTAACGCCGTCGGTTGTGGTAAACACATTGTGCGGGCCTTTATAGTTTTGCCGCAAAACTGCCGCCTCCGCTGGCGTTATCCCCTTATTTTTTATTTTCGATGGCACCGGCAACCAGGCCAGCACCAACCCAAAAACTACAATAGCCACCACCAGGAAAAATAAAGTGTAGAGCACTCCTTTAACTATTTTTTTCATGTTTTGATCTTTATTGGTTAAGAGGCCCCACCTAAATCCTCTCCAATGAAGAGGACTTTAAATATGGAATGCTGGTTATAATTGAATTGAATATAGATCAATTAGTTTACTACTTCACTACCAGGGGGAAATTATTTAATTGACCACGGGTTTGGAACCCCATTTTTGGCATGGTGACCGATAAGTTTGGCATACGATGGATGCGTTATGTGAAGCAGCAATAAGGAGGAGGTTGCATAAATTTGAATACTGAAGCAAATAGCCAGCACGCTATGTGTTTCAGTATATGCATAGTTCAGCTGGCAACAGAAACCAGGTGTTACAGGCTGTTGGTTATCGTAATCACACCGAATATTGATGTACCGGTAAGTATCAGCACTTTGCCTGCATTGATGCTTTCAGGCTGAAATGTCCGCTTATCATGGATATTTGCGAGTAATAATGTCTGGTCAGACTCTACGCGCCAATCGCGGGGCACCCGTATTTTAGTTTCGCTCAACGCCTGCGATATATCTAAAACAACTATGCCTTTTATGTCGGCATTGGTAAAATCCAGTTTTGTGGCGCCAAACAGGCTGGCAACCATGCCGCCTTTAAATTCCTTCGAAATAATGGTCTTTTTTATTTCGCCGAATACTACGGTAGTATTTACGTAATCTGCCGGGTTATCTGCAATGGGAGCTGCTGTATGTGTCATCATCTTAATTTTTCATCAATGTTATAAAACAACAAAGCATTTCAAAAGCAAAAGATTGCCGGATGTTTAAAATAATCGGTAAAAATGGGTGTTATGTCGGTGGACGTAAGTTCCGCAGGGTCGTCTTCTACAGGCCCTGCGTTTCATTATGTTGGCGAGGACAAACAAACGTATAATCCTCACAATCCTACGATCCCAGCCCTATCCCCCGCCTTTTTAAAATGAACAAACCCTTCCGCCACCTTTACTCCAGCTTCCAGCCCCCTGAATTCTTCGAGTGGTTTAAAATAATCGTTATAGGTATTTACCGGGTCTTGCGTTTTATGGGCAAACATCGCCTGCTTTTTCTTTTCGTGTACAACGGTAATATCCACGTAATCGGTAGGGGTAAATGCCATAGTTTCCACACCGGTATTTACTTCATAAAAATAAAGATGAAAAGTCCTGCCCGAACGTACCCATGCCGTTAATGCCAGCGAACCCGTCACCTGGTGGTCGGGGTGCGAATCCAACGGCCATTGTGTAAATAAAATATCAGGTTTCAAACCCATTATCATTTTGGTCATTTTTTCGTTCCACTCCTTATCCAATACCGAGTTGCCATCGATCTGCCCGGCAAACTGTGGCGTGGCATTCAATATTTTACAGGCGGCTTCTGCTTCTTTGGTGCGCAATGCAGCCATTTCGGCATAGGTTTTATTAGAATCGCTGGCCTCACCCCGGGTAAGGTATAAAAAGGTTACCTCGTGCCCGGCTTCGCTATATTTTGCCATGGTGCCTCCGCATCCAAACTCAGGATCGCCGGGGTGGGCTCCCGCACAAACGATGTGTAGTTTTTTATCGGTAATTATTTCAGAGTTATGCGGTACGCCCATGGCAACAGGCGCAACGGCAATTCCGCCCAAAGCCAATGCCGAAAGTTTTATAAAATCGCGCCTGGCAGCTATGTTTTTTTCCATACGTTAAAAGTAAATTTTTTATGATGAAGTTTTTTGTCGTATTTGTTGGGTAGATTTTAAAAACTATTTTTGAGTTCAGGGCTTTACCTCTTTATTGCAAAATTTCTTAATGGGAAAACCAGGCTATAATACCTCTTCAGCGCAAAACTACCCCTTCCTCGCCGGCGGCGGCGAAATGGGTGCACTTACCCGCGCCAAAGACTGGAGTAAAACGCCAGTAGGCCCCGTATCCCATTGGCCCCAAAGTTTACAAACAACGCTGGGCATCCTTTTAAAATGCAAATTCCCCATGTTTTTATGGTGGGGGCCTGAATTGGTTTGTTTTTATAATGATGCTTACCGCCCCAGTTTAGGCCAGGATGGAAAGCACCCGTATATCTTGGGCATGCCTGCTGCTGAAGCCTGGTCCGAAATATGGCACGTTATCAAACCTTTGATAGACCAGGTGCTGGCGGGAGAAGAAGCCGTATGGTTTGAAGATATGCTGGTGCCTATTTACCGTAATGGCAAAATTGAAGATGTGTACTGGACATTTAGCTACAGCCCCGTAAATGATGAATCGGGCAAAATAGCCGGGGTTTTAGTAACCTGCAATGAAACAACCGATAAGTTAATTACAAAAAAAAAGTTAGAGGAGAGCGAAAGAAATCTACGGTCAATTATTCTTCAGGCCCCTGTTGCTATTGCAATTTTTCGCGGACCTGATTATGTTGTTGAAATCGCCAATGCAAGGGCGCTGGAGTTGTGGGGACGAAAGGAAAAAGAGGTAATGAACAAGCCTATCCTTGGTGTCATGTCCGAATTGGAATCCCAGGGAATAAAAGACCTGCTTGACCATGTTTACCAAACCGGCGAACACTTTGAAGCTGCGGAATTCCCCGTACAATTACTCAGAGGCGGCAAACTGGATAACGTTTATATAAATTTTGTTTATCAGCCGCTTTATGATAGCGATGGCGTGATCAATGGTATCATTACCATAGGGTTTGAAGTAACCCGGCAAGTTATTGCAAGAAAAGAAATTGAAGAAAGCGAAGAAAAGCTCAATGTTGTTATACTGGCCAGTGAGCTTGGCACATGGGAGCTTGATTTAAAAACAGATGAAATTAGCCTTTCAGAAAGGTACCTTCAAATTTTTGGGTACAACGAAGGCGCAGATATCCCACATTCAATTTTTATCAGGCATTTACACCCGGACGATGTAATTATAAGGGAAAGTGCATTTGCAGAAGCTTTAAAGACAAGTGTACTCAGTTATGAATCAAGGATAATTTGGAACGACGGATCGATCCACTGGATAGAAGCCAAAGGGAAAGTTTTTTATGATGAAGCCGGCCAACCCGATAAATTGCTTGGTACCATAAGGGATATAACAAATGAAAAGTATAGCCAACGGGAACTTGAAGAAAGTGAGGAAAAATTCCGCCTGCTGGCCGATTCAATGCCACAATTGGTATGGACGGCTAATGAAAAAGGGCTTATAGATTATTTTAATAAGTCTGTTTTCGACTATTCTGGCTTAAGCGCCGAAGAATGTGCTAATGACGGTTGGGTGCAAATAGTACACCCTGATGATCAGGATGAAAACGTTAAAAGATGGAAAAACTCAATAGCCACCGGTCAGGATTTTTTATTGGAACACCGTTTTCGTCGTTACGATGGCGAATACCGCTGGCAGCTTACCCGCGCCGTTGCGCAAAAGGATGCAAACGGCAATATACAAATGTGGGTAGGCAGCAGCACTGATATACAACAGATAAAAGAACAGGAAGAGCAAAAAGATTATTTTATAAGCGTGGCAAGTCACGAATTAAAAACACCCATTACTTCCATAAAAGGGTATGTACAGTTATTAAAGCGAAATTACGGCGCCACGGAGGATAAATTTCTCAAAAACTCATTAAACGTTATCGATAAGCAGATTATCACGCTTACAACGTTAATTTCAGACCTCCTCGATCTTTCAAAAATAAAAACGGGCTTCCTTTTCCTGAAAAAGGCACCTTTCGCTATCAATGAACTGGCACAGGAAACCATCGATGAGGTCGGTCATATCAATCCCAATTGTTCTATCTTATTTTCAAGAGGGGCCGATACCCTGGTAAATGCCGACAGGGACAGGATAGGCCAGGTATTGATCAACTTGCTGACCAATGCCGTAAAGTATTCGCCAAATTCGCGTTTAGTTAAAGTTGTAAGTGCTATACAGGATGGCAAGATCACAGTATCGGTTGAGGATTCGGGCATAGGCATCAGCAAAGCTAACCAGGAGCGCATATTTGAACGTTTTTTCAGGGTAGAAGGTAATAATGAAAATACATTCTCGGGTTTCGGTATCGGCTTGTTTATAGCATCCGAGATCATTCAGCGGCACGGAGGGGAAATTGGGGTAAAAAGTGAACCCGGGAAAGGATCGACGTTTTATTTTTCGTTGCCGGTGGATAAATGATCTTTTTGGGGTTCAGGCATACGATGCCCTATTTTAGCAAATACCATCGTTATAAACCAATAATCTAAATGGAAAGAAAAACAATAACGGCAGGGTTTTTAGAAACAATTTGCTGGTTGGATGATGCGATTGTTGATTGGGCTTCATCGGGGCAACTATATTCGTTGGATGGTGCCGACAAGCGACTTGGTAAATATCATTATGGGTATAATTTTGACAGTTCAATTGTTTCGTCAGATGGTCAATATGCATTTATATGTAAAAAACTTGAAACGAAAGGACTACTATTAAAAAATGGTGAACTTCACAGAGAAATCAACCGGTCGTACTATTGTGCTGGTAGTTATGAATACCCAGCGGCATTCGCGATGATTAATGACATAACTTATTTAATACACTGCCCATTGAAATATTGCCGGCTTGATTTTGAAAGTGTGGAAACCGGAGAATTGATAACTGATATTTCTGCAAGGAAACCAACGGATGTTTTTCATTCCAGGTTAGAAATTAACCCCGCAAATACTTTTTTAATGAGCAAAGGCTGGCATTGGCATCCATTGGACGTTGTGGAAGTTTTTAATTTAGATGACTGTATTAACAATCCATTACTTCTTGATGAATCAACCCTTACTCCAAATATAGGCGTTGAGGTTTGCACCGCAAGTTTCATAAATGACTCAAAAATTCTTGTCGGCATATCAGGTGAAGCTTATGATGATGAAGACCTCGATCTTCCTCTAAAGCATATAGGTATTTGGGATATAGCATTAAATGAAGTCACTAATCTTGTAAAAGTAAATGGAGAATTTGGAAATTTATATTCTATTAATGAGAAGTTTGCCTGGGATACTTTTAAATTTCCGAAAATAATAAATATAGAGACTGGTGAAATAGTGGACAAAGACGAGTCTTTTTATAGCGGCGAACAAAATTCAAGTATAATAGGAGGAGATTCGCTAAAGTTCCCAGAAATTGTTTTTAATCGTGAAACCAAACAATTGGCTATAAAAGGCCAGGAAAAAATAGAGGTGTTTACGCCATCAAAATTATTTTTACAATGAAACACATCCAATCAAATAAAATATCAGCATTAGTATTACTGTTGATGTTAGCCTTCACAGCAAGGGCCTCTAATATTAAAAAAACAGCCAAAGACACCATCTTCAACCCCGCCGCCGTCGTAAAAATAATGAAACGCGTTGGCGACTGGCAGCTGCAATCGTGGAAAACAGATGGCTTTAAACATAAAAAAACAGACTGGACGAACGGCGCCCTGTACACAGGCCTTTTTGCACTTGGCCAAACCAGCGGCGATGAAAAATACGACCAGGCGCTAATAGCAATAGGCAATGATGTAAACTGGAATACCGGCAGCAACCGCCTGCTGGCCGATGATTATTGCGTGGGGCAAACGTATTCGTTGCTGTACATGAAATATAAAGACCCAAAGATGATCGCGCCTTTTAAACAGCAGGGCGACAGCATTGTGAGTTTGCCTTTCAATGAATCATTAGAGTGGAAAAATAACATACAAAAACGCGAATGGGCCTGGTGCGATGCCTTGTTTATGGGGCCAACAGCGCTGGCTTATTTATCAACCGCAACCGGCGATCCTAAATATTTAAATAAAGCCATTACACTGTGGCAAAAAACAACTGACTATTTATATGATCCGCAGGCGCACCTGTACTCGCGTGATGGCAGCTATCTTAACAAAAAAGAAAAAAATGGCGAGAAAGTATTTTGGTCGAGGGGAAACGGCTGGGTGCTGGCCGGGCTGGCAAGGGTAATTGAAAATATGCCTGCCAACTATCCCGAAAGGCAGAAATTTATTGACCAGTTTAAAGATATGGCCGCAAAAATAGCCTCCCTGCAACAGCCCGATGGCAGCTGGCATGCCTCCCTGCTCGATCCTGATAGCTATCCCATTAAAGAAACCAGCGGCACCGGCTTTTATTGTTATGCGCTTTTGTGGGGATTAAACCATGGCATCTTAAATAAATCCCAATACCTACCCGTTGTTAAAAAAGCATGGATCGCTTTGGTTACTTGCGTTCAGCCCGATGGCATGCTGGGTTATGTGCAGCCAATAGGTGGCAGCCCTGATAAAGTTACCGAGCAAAGCAACGAAGTTTACGGAACGGGTGCGTTTTTACTGGCAGGTTCGCAGCTTTATATTTATTTAAACGGAAATAAGGGGAAGATGTAGTAAGATATTCTTCTTCCCCTCTTTCCGCTGCAGGCGAAGAGAGGGGCGACCAGCGTAGCGTAGTCCGGGGTGAGTAAACTATGCGAGCGGCACTATCGTTATTGCAGTAACGTAAATACTTGGCGCATAGTTTACTCACCCGGTCTAGCTTCGCTCGACCACCCTCTCTTCGGCAAGCCGAAAAGAAGGATAAAAAGGTCTTCCTATCTGTAAGCCCTGTAAAAGAAAAACACCGTAATTAAAACAATAAGCACGCTGATAATGCCGCGCAGCACATTTTGATTTAACCTGCGCGCATAATAAGCCCCTGTATAACCACCTACGGTAGTTGCAACAAGCATAATGCAGGTTTGCGGCCACCATACGTTGCCCGATATGATGAAAATTACCACCGCAATGGAATTGGCCGCGCCTACCAACAGGGTTTTATTTACGTTGAGTAATTTAATATCCGTAAGCCCGAAAACGCTCCACACGGCCATCATCATAATACCGGCGCCGCCGCCAAAATAGCCGCCGTATATGCCTAAAATAAATTGCCCCGTAAGTAATGCGGTACGGGTAACCTTAAACCTGCTTTGCAGCAGTTTGCCCGCCTGTTTTCCAAAAATAAAGGCCAATGCACCTACCAATACCAACCATGGGATAATCTTATCAAAGTTGCTGGAAGGCGTAAATATCAGCAACAGCGCGCCGATACAACCACCAATGAGCGAAACAATTAAAAGCGCTTTTAACGATACTTTTTCAAAGCCTTCAAAATCCTTTCGGTAGGCATAAATACTCGCAAGACTACCCGGGAATAAGGCAACCGTGCTGGATGCATTTGCAGGCACCGACGGCAAACCTGCATAGATTAATACCGGCATGCTGATAAATGTGCCGCCCCCCGCCACTGCATTGATCGCCCCTGCAAATAAACCTGCACCTAATAAAAACAAGCTGGTATATAGATCGGGCGTTGATGGAGGAAATATATTAGCTAATACCATATTTTAAATGGGGCATTTTTTATTTTTACATTTACGCCTTAACGGAATAAAATGATACGGCAAAGATGCATACTGACTGTGTTCTTACATTTAAAAATATCGTTATTTAGAAATATTATAAATGGCGTTAGCAAGGGAAGCCGATAAACATGCAAAAACCTATTGACCTGCGCCTCAATTATCCTGTTTTGGAAGGTCAGGACGAAGAATTTACAGCGCTTTTAAAATCAGCCGCGACGCAGTCGATGTCCTTTTTATCGCTTGACGCCACTGGCGGAAGTTTAACCGACCGTTCCATTGCTGCAACGTGGCTATCTAAACCCGGTTACCAGGTTGAACCTGCGGATGTATATGTTACCGGCGGCGGCCATCATACCTGCATGGTGGTCTTACTGGCGGCAAAACTCCAAAACAAAACCATCGCGGTAGAGGAGTTTACCTATTTAAATTTTATAGCCGTTGCCAGGTTTCTTAATATAAAATTAGTGCCTTGTGCCATCGATGGCGAAGGGCTTATACCAGTATCGTTGGCCGAAGTTTGCAGCAAAAACAAAGTTGATGCGTTGTATATTATGCCAACGGTCAACAACCCCCTCGGCTATGTAACACCTGAAAGTCGCCGCAGGGAAATTGTGGCGGTTGCCCGCGAAAATAACCTGCTTATTATTGAAGATGATGCCTACGGTTTTCTGGATGATACCGCTTTACCCAGTTTTTTTAACAGCCTTTCAAAATCGTACGGGCAAGGGATAAAAACCAGCTATTTACTCGCCCCAAAAACTTATGCTGAAAGTATAATTGATGCTTTAAGGTTTACCAATGCCAACCAATCGCCGGTTTTTTCGTGGATCGTAAATGAAGTGATAACAACGGGCAGGTTTGGTGAGATCATTAAAGAAAAACAAAAACAAGGCGCCATTATGCAGCAAAAAGTTAGGCAGCTTTTGGAAGGTTATAAACTTTCGGGACATAAAAATGGCTGGCATTTGTGGGTGGAACTGCCCGAAAATATAAAATCAGATGAGCTTACCCGCAGGATTGGCGAAGCAGGCGTATTAATATCCCCGGCTGTTATATTTTCAGTAACAGGTACGCATAACAATGCTATAAGAATAGCCTTTGGCGCCGAGAAAGATTTTAACAGGATAGTTGAGGGCATTGAAATAATTAAGCGGCAGATTGCTGATTATTAGCATTGACCTTACAGGGGTGCGGTTTAAATAGCATTGCTTGCACCATGCGTTCCTACGGAACGCTTAAAATTGATTTGTTTATGTGCTACCAAACAAACACATCCCTACGGGATGATAATAAGCTGCTACGTCCCGTAGGGACGTTTGGTAGTAGAGATATAAAAGAGCATTTTTACGTTCCATTAGGAACGTTTGGTGACCGAAGCGACAATTTTACATCCTTGCCTTTTACCTCGCCAGCCACAAAACAGCATCCTCAAACATCTTATTTTGCAGGGGCGATTCAAAATTTTTATCGCCGTGCCCCATGTTCATGTACACCATTTTGTATTTGGTGTTTGTCCATACCACTGGCATATCG
>Ga0207013_1055_pt1 | contig 30643 bp, 29 predicted proteins | sample Alteio_BWMinCont_55_FD_153501 | JGI IMG/M metagenome (GOLD analysis project Ga0207013, IMG submission 153501) | Enriched cells from forest soil in Barre Woods Harvard Forest LTER site, Petersham, Massachusetts, United States -... | ecosystem: Environmental > Terrestrial > Soil > Temperate forest >...
GCAGCAGGAAAAGGTTCAGTATATCAACAGATCTTTTATGCGCCGCGTAGCCAAAAAATCTATAGCAAACCCATTGTATTGGCTGAAACACGATCAGCGTCAAAAAAAAGGCAATTACAACAAAGGGAGTTAGGATATACCCGAAAAACTTTCTCATAAAAAGCTGCAATTTAGCGTTTTTCCCGAATTTGAATATAAGCTAAAGTTTGTTTTCAATAATTAACAGTTTCAATTTCAAAACGGCAGCAACTGTCATTGCATCGGTAATGCCGCCATTGCAAACCATCAGGTAAACTTCTTCAAACGGCAATTTATGAACTATCAATTGCTCCGTATCTTCTGGCTCGGCTTCAAATTGCCGCAAACCACGGGCAAGGTAAAGGATGCTTAATTCATCGGTTACCGAGTTGGACAGGTGCAGGCGTTGTATTTCCGTCCAGTTTTCTGCTTTAAGGCCGGTTTCTTCCAGTAACTCGCGTTTGGCCGAATCTATGGGATCTGTATCCAAAGGCCCGCCGCCTTCGGGCATTTCCCAGCTATATTGCCCCATAGCGAAACGGAACTGGCCTACCAGGTAAGTATTCAAATCATCATCCAAAGGCAAAACACCGATGGCAATATTTTTATAATGCACCTTGCCATAAATACCCGGGTTGCCTGATGGGTTGATCACCTGGTATTCGGTTAAATTTATCCAGGGGTTATCATAAATTATTTTTTCGGAAGTTATTTTCCAGGGGTTTTCTTCGGGGTGGTGCATGGAGGTAAAAATATAAATTATCCCTCACCCTTAACAAAACTTAATTTAAGTTAACAAACGTTAACGTAGTTGAAGTTTCGACACCAAACCATTAATATTGAATACCAAAGCACAACCAATGAAATACTTATTATGCTGCCTCGTATGTTTTTTAAGCTTGGATGCAATTGCCCAGCAACCCGTTACAATCGCCGGCGAAGCCTACGAATACAACGGAAGAAAATTGGTTATGGCTGTACTATCAGCCATAAAAAAGCCAGTGGGTGATGAATTTGATTACCTGGCGCATATCCCGCTTGACGGTCAAAATAACTTTAACTATAAGCTGCCGATTAATAAGCCACGCTTCCTTATCATCCATTACGGCAATATTTCAAACCCGGTATATGTTTACCCCGGCGATTCGCTGCATATTCATTTTACCTATGCCGATAAGGCCGACACCATCAAAACTATGATGTTTACCCGCACCAGTAGCGAGCATTGGCATTATAGCGGGAGCGATACAGGCCGGATGGCATTTTTTGAGAATCTGCAAAATGAAACAGGACGGATGGATGGTGAGCCGCCATTCAAAATGGATTTTAAAGACCCAAATTTTCTTGAAAATTATAAAACTAAAGTTAAAGATATCTATCAAAAACGGATGGCATTCCTGGCTGCATCTGCTAAGAAATACAATTTTAAAGAGGACTTTAAAACTGCCGCTGCTAATGAAATAAGGGGGGAATATATTGATGACCTGATGTCGGTTGTATTTTTATCGGAGCTTTGGGATAAATATCCACTGGGGTATTTTGACGAGGTAGAGCACGAAAACATAACCTGGGACAAGGTGAAAGATTCCAAAGCCTATAACCAGTTATTGTATCTGGATGTGATGTACTACAACCGGCGGGTATCAAAACAACCAGAAGACAAAAAGCTGGCGGCCATGTTTGATAATGTTACCCGCTTAAAAGATGATTCGGTGCGCAATTATATGATGACGAGGATGCTATCAAAATTTTTGGACGGACATCCCGCCAACTACGATGAGATTTTTGAAAAATTTAAACAGTTATGCACCAACCCGGCTTATGTTAATGGCTTAACCGAGCTTTATAATCCATCATTTTTAAATAAAGTATTACCCGGTTATGTATTGGATGCTTCGCTAAAAAGCAATGCCGATGTCCCAGTAAAATTTCGCGACATAATTCCAACTGGCAAACCGGTGCTGATTGATTTTTGGGCAAGCTGGTGCGGCCCCTGCATAAAAGAGGTGCCGCAATTAATGGCGCTGTCCAAAAAATACAAAGGGAAAATAGAATTCCGCTTTATATCATTAGACGTCCCCGACAAAGAAAGCGCATGGCTGAAAGCCATTAAAGACAAAAACTTTAGCGGTCAGCATTATATCATCCGCGACAAGCTGATAACCGATTTTATCGACCTGAAAAGCATTCCCCGTTATCTCGTTATCGATAAAGACGGCAAGCTGAACACCTTCCGCGGGCCGAACTTATTGGAAGATGAAAAAGGCTTTGAGGACAGGATAAAAGCTGTGGTTGAAGAGTAATTAGTTGCTACCTCCCAAACCCCCAAACCAAAAACTTCGGCATAGCCTTGGCCCAGGTTGCCATATCATGGCTGCCGCCAAACATTTCAAGATATTTAATATCTCCAGGGCGTTTAAAACCTTTTTGTTCCAGTTCTTTTATCAGGTCAACCGTATCATCTATCGAGTCGATGATGCCGTTTTTGTTGCGGTCGGCGGTTTCATCTTTTGTGCCGGTTTGCAGCCAAATTTTAAGGTCTGGTTTTTGTGCCGTGTTCCTGATCACATTATGCATTATACGGTCACTGTCGGTGTACCCTTTACCTAAATCTTTACTTCTCCACCAAAACGAACCTGAAAATACGCCCGTTTTGTCAAATAGCTGTGGGTTGTTCCAGGCAATATCCAATGCTGAAAGTCCGCCAAGCGAAAATCCCGCGAAAGCAGTGGTTTCAAACTTTTCTATCCCGGTATATTCAACAATAGCAGGCAGCAGTTCCGTTTTAATAAATTCGGTGTATAAAGCTGCTTTGGCGCCACGCTTTTTAAAATCCGGCTTCCCGGCAACGCCGTACTCCTGTATGCGTTCTTCGCCGGCATGTATGGCAGCAACAATAAGGGGTTTTATGCGGTTGTCGCTGCTCAGTTCTTCCAACGTTTCTTTAAGCTGTAGGCTTTCAATTTCCTGTCCGTCGTTCAGTAATAATAAATTAAATGGTTCGGCTGTATAGTTTTCTTCGGGCATCAGCACGGTGCAGGTAACCTGTCGTTTCAGCACATCCGAGTTTATAGTTATTTTATTTTCTGTGATAGTTATCTCCATCTCCGGCAAGTTCCAGTACATCGCTATTATAAATTTTTAAGGCTGCAAAAGTAGTTTTAATTTGAAGATTTGCCAATTTGAAAATTACTGTTCGTCAACCCAATCAACTTAATCCAACCTAATCAACAACTTACTAAATTTTACTTAATTCAAATTATTTCTCTAACTTACAATCATAAAATAAACCGAAATACATTGACAGAAAAATATCACCGCTGGTATTCGCAAAACCTTGGCTTCGATGTAGAGATGCTGGTCTTTGGCGACCGCGGCTATCCCGTTATCCTTTTTCCAACGTCGCAGGGGCGCTATTATCAAAATAAAGATGAAGGGCTTATTGAAAGTGCCAAATGGTTTATTGATGAAGGCTTGGTAAAAATTTATTGCCCCGATAGTTTTGATTGGCTTACCTGGTACAATAAAGGCGTTCATCCTGCCGAGCGGGCGCGAAACTATGCCTGGTATGATAAAATGCTGAACGATGAGCTGGCGCCCTGGGCCATGCACGAAACCGGTGTTGGCAAAGTAGCTACCGCTGGTTGCAGCTTTGGCGGCTACCATGCAGCAAATTTTGCATTAAAACATCCTGATAAGGCCGGAAACCTGTTTAGCATGAGCGGCGCCTTTGATATGCGGCAGTTTATGGATGGCTATTATGATGATAATGTGTTTTATAATAACCCGGTCGATTTTTTGCCGGGCAGCAACGAAACAGGTTTATGGCAGATGAATATTATACTCGGCACAGCCGAACATGATATTTGCCGGGAAGATAATAACCACCTGGCAAACATTTTGAACCAAAAACATATTAACAATTGGCTGGATGTGCGCGGCATCGGCAGCCACGACTGGCCCATGTGGCGGGCGATGTTTCCGCATTATTTATCTACTATAAAATAGAATCGAGAACCAAGAAGTCAAGAACCAAGAAAATAGAAAACATCATACCATGAAAAAAATAGGCATCTTATTCGGACAGGAAAGTTCATTCCCGCATGCTTTTGTTGACAGGATCAACCAAAAGGCGGAGAAAAATATAACAGCAGAGTTTGTACGCATTGATAAAGTAATGCAGGCCGAACCATCGGGTTATGCGGTGATTGTCGACCGTATTTCGCAGGATGTGCCGTTTTATCGCGCCACGCTAAAAAATGCGGCTATTTGCGGTACAGCCGTAATTAACAATCCCTTTTGGTGGAGTGCCGATGAAAAGTTTTTTAATAATGCGCTGGCAGTTAAAATTGGCGTCCCGGTACCCAATACAGTGATATTGCCGTCAAAAGACCATCCGGATGATACTACCGATAAGTCGTTCCGCAACCTGGCGTACCCGCTGGATTGGGAGGGCATCTTTAAATATGTCGGCTTCCCAGCTTATATGAAACCATTTGACGGCGGCGGCTGGAAAGAGGTGTATAAGCTGCATGACATGGACGATTTTTTTGATAAATACGCCAAAACCAAGCAGTACGTGATGATGCTGCAGGAAGAAATTGTTTTTGACGATTATTTCCGCTGTTATTGCATCGGCGGCAAGCATGTACGCATTATGCAGTACGAGCCGCGCAACCCGCACCACCTGCGATATGAGCATGGCAAAGCCCCTGCCGAAAAGAAACTTTTGGAAACCGTTAAAAACTACGTGATAAAACTTAACAAGTATTTGGGTTACGATTTTAATACCGTTGAGTTCGCCATACGGAATGGTGTACCTTATGCCATTGATTTTTGCAACCCCGCGCCCGATGCTGAAGTTACCAGTGTAGGCCAGGATAACTTCGACTGGGTAGTTGAAACCGCGGCTGATTATGCCATCGAACGCGCCAAAAAACAAAAAGACAACCAGGATAACCTCACCTGGGGCGAATATGTAAAAACCGGCGCGGCAGGCCATCACCTGTTATCATCAGAGAAGAAAGTTGAAAAGAAGGCCGATAAAAAAGAAGCAAGCGAAGGAAAAATAGACCATGAAGTATTAAGTGAAGGCGTAATAAAAGAGAAGGCGGTGAAGGCCAAAAAGGCTGTGAAAAAATAAGTTTTTATAGTGTTAGGAAATGTCTTAGCCCTCTTTTCGGCTTGCCGAAGAGAGGGTGGTCGAGCGAAGCAACGACCGGGTGAGTAAACTCTGCGAGCGGCAATAGCATCAATGCATGGCGCACATTTTACTCACCCCCGACTACGCTACGCTGGTCGCCCCTCTCTTCGCCTGCGGCGGAAAGAGGGGAAAAAGAACATCCATTGACTTAGCAGTAGTATAAATCGCTACAAAGCTTACTATTGATTGATAAATTATAACCTGTTATGAACGAATTTACCTTAGGTGTTGAAGAAGAATTTATGGTGGTTGACCCTGTAAGCAGGGAGTTAAAATCACATGACCAAAAAATTGTTGAAAGCGCCCAAAAAATACACGAAGACCAGGTAAAGGCCGAAATGCACCAGGCCGTGGTTGAAGTGGGTACCCATATTTGCCGCAACACGGGCGAAGCACGTAAGGAAGTAGGCAAGTTGCGCGGCACTGTTGCCCAACTGGCCGGCGAAATTGGCTTACGTATTGGCGCAGCCGGGACACACCCGTTTTCGCACTGGCAGCACCAGTTAATAACCGACCATCCGCGATATTTCGAGATAGTAGATGAATTGCAGGAGGCGGCACGCTCAAATCTGATTTTCGGCTTGCATGTACACGTGGGCATACAATCGCGTAATATGGCCATTCATATCGCCAACCAGGCGCGGTACTTTTTGCCGCATGTTTATGCACTATCAACCAACTCGCCATTTTGGGAAGGGCGTAATACTGGTTATAAATCGTTCAGGACTAAAGTGTTTGATAAATTTCCGCGCACCGGCATCCCTGATTATTTTAACAGCATCGAGGATTACGACAACTATGTAAAGCTGCTGGTAAAAACAAACTGCATCGATAACGCCAAAAAAATATGGTGGGATATCCGTGTCCACCCGTTTTTTGAGACGATAGAGTTCAGGATATGCGATTGCCCCATGCTGATAGATGAAACCATGACCTTTGTGGCTTTATTCCAGTGCATTTGCGCCAAACTATACAAGCTTCGCGAGCAAAACATGACTTTTATTACCTATAACCGTGCGCTCATTAACGAAAATAAATGGCGGGCGGCAAGGTACGGCATTGATGGCAAAATGATTGATTTTGGCAAGGAGATGGAAGTAAATACCCGTGCCCTGATACTTGAGCTCCTTGATTTTGTTGATGATGTGGTTGACGAACTGGGCTGCCGCGAAGACCTGCAATACGTACATAAAATACTGGAACATGGCACCGGGGCCGACAGGCAGTTAGCAGTTTACAATCAAAATAATAACTTTGCAGACGTTGTTGATTATATTACATCGCAAACGTTGAAAGGAATTTGAAAATAATGATACAAACAGACAAGAAGCCGTTGAAAGTAGCCGTACTCGACCTGTACGATGGCATTGAGAACGAAGGGATGCGCGGCTTCCGTGAGATATTGCAAAGGTACAAAGCCAAAAACGACCTCGATTTAACGTACGAGGTTTTTGATGTCCGTAAAAAGGTTGAAGTGCCGGGTATGGATTTTGATATTTATATCTCCAGCGGCGGCCCCGGCAGCCCGATAGACAGCGAAGGCACTGAATGGGAGAAGAAATATTTTAATTTGATAGATAAGCTGGAAGACCATAACCTGTCGAACATTTCACAAAAAAAATACGGTTTTTTTGTTTGCCACTCTTTCCAGTTAATGTGCCGCAAATATGGTTTGGGCGATATTAATATGCGTAAATCTACCTCGTTTGGGGTTTTACCCATTCATAAAACCCATGCGGCTAAAAACGAACCTGTGTTTGAGGGCCTGGCAGACCCTTTTTATTCAGTTGATTCCCGCTCATGGCAGGTGATCAACCCGAACGAAAAACGTTTTGTGGAATTAGGAATGCAATTGCTGGCTATTGAAAAAGAACGTCCGTATGTTGATTTGCCGCGTGCAATGATGGCCATACGGTTTAATGATTACTTCTTTTCAACCCAGTTCCATCCTGAGGCTGATGCTGTTGGTATCCGGTCGTTGTTGATAAAGGACGAGAAAAAGAAAGAAGTGGTAAGCGAGCATGGCCTCGATAAATACAATGAAATGCTGGAACGCCTGGAAGATCCGGACAAAATAACCCATACCCAAAACACCATGATCCCCAACTTTTTGGATCAGGCAGTTTTGAGTTTGCAGGAAAGCCTCACCTAAATCCTCTCCAAAGGAGAAGACTTAAAAGGAATGAAGCTTAGTATTAATTTAATTATACTTGAATATGGAGCAGCTGGAACAATACCAACAACTTATTTTACCGGTTTTAAAACGCTATTTTATCAAACGGGCTGCTATTTTTGGCTCTTTTGCAAAAGGCGTTAATAGTGTAAATAGCGATATGGACTTGCTGATTGAACCGGGAAAAGACTTTACAATGTTTAAAATGCTAAGCCTTGAAGAGGAAATATCGGATTTGATAAAACGTAAAGTTGATCTTGTAGAATACAGCGCTTTAAAACCATCGATCAGGGACGAAGTGCTTTTGTCTGCAATAAATATCCTATGAGCAGGTCTGACAATGTGTATTTACAGGATATTGTAGAATCAGTAGAGATCATACTTAGTTATATAGAAAATAAAACAGAGGTCGATTTTGTTAACGATCAGATGCTGCAAGACGCGGTTATAAGGAGATTTGAAATTATCGGTGAAGCTGCAACAAAAATATCTGAAGATATAAAGGATAAAAATCCGGGAATTCAGTGGCGGCTTATGAAAGGAATGAGAAATAAACTTATTCACGAGTATTATGGGGTTTCTGCTGTTACGATCTACGCTACGATCAAGCTTGATTTGCCAATTCTAAAGGCGCAGTTAGAAAACCTAATTAAATAGGTTTCAACAAATTATCGAAATGAACCCATCCGCCCGCAAAACATACAATGCCAATTTCACCGCTGAAAAATACGCCAATTTTTTAGCTGAACTAAACAATGGCCTCAAAAAGCCAATTGATTTCCGCGTGGCCGAAACCCCGGTTTTTTTAACGGATGATTTTCGCGATAAGCTGATCAGCGCAGGCGATGCTATTGTAAACACAATACTGCAACCCGATTTTAAGCAGCTCACTGAAAGGGCAATCCCTGATAAATGGCGCGTCGCTGATGAAAATGATCATCCGCACTTTCTGGCTTTAGATTTTGGCGTATGCAAGGATGAGGCGGGCAACATTGTGCCAAAACTGATAGAGCTACAGGGCTTCCCGTCATTATATGGCTTCCAGGCAAATGTAGCAGATAGTTTCAGGGAGAATTTTGATATAGCCGATGGCTGGTCGGTTTATTTTAGCGGACTTGATAAAGAAAGTTATATCGAATTGCTTAAAAGGACTATTATTGGGGATAATAACCCTGATGAAGTGGTATTAATGGATGTTAACGCGCCTGAACAAAAAACCGCTGTCGATTTTTATCTTACCCAAAAATACATTGGCACCCCGGTTGTTTCATTAAGTGACCTGGAGCAGGAGGGAAGGCGGCTTTTTTATCGTGAAAACGGCGAAAAAAAATTGATCAAACGCCTTTACAACCGCCTGATATTTGATGAGATAGATAACGACCCCAATATTTTTGATAAAGTGGTTGACATCCGGCAGTCATTGGACGTGGAGTGGATAACCCATCCCAACTGGTTTTATCGCGTAAGTAAATTTACCATGCCGTTTTTATCTGGCGACTGTATCCCCAAAACGCAGTTTTTGCACCAGGTAAAACAAATCCCCAGCGACCTGGAAAATTATGTGTTAAAACCGCTGTTCTCATTTGCCGGCCAGGGTGTTATCATCGATGTATCGAAAGATGACATTGAAAATATAAAGGACCCGGAGAACTGGATATTACAGCAAAAGGTTAATTACGAGCCGGTTGTGCAGGCACCCGATGGTGGTGTTAAGGTAGAGATAAGATTGTTGTATCTTTGGCCAAACGGCGATGAAAAACCAACCCTTGCCATTAACCTGGCCCGTTTAAGCCGCGGCAAGATGATAGGGGTGAGGTATAATAAAGATTTTGACTGGGTAGGAGGAACGATAGCCTTTGGAGCGAAAAGCTGAAAGCCGAAAGCAAAAAGCCTGGAAAAGGGCAAAAAGCTTTACGGGATCGGCGACGTTACCCAATCAGCTTTGTGCTTTAAGCTTTACGCTTTCCCGTAAACCAAATACTATTTCGCTTGTTTGTGCGTATATATGTAAAATGTATTAAATTTGTGACATGAATATTCAGATCATTATAATAGCCATTTTATTTTTGGCTGCTGTTTTTTATGTTTGCAGGCTTGTTTATAAAAACTTATCTGCAAAAAAAAGCTGCGGCAGCAACTGTAAATGCGGTGTTGATTTTTCGGCTATTGATGCAGCAAATACCCCTAAAAAGTAGTGAACCACTTAGTAAACCTTTATACCAAAGTAATCTGATCTAAAAGAATTTAATGGCTCATAAACAGGTTTTTCAAACTGATACACCGGGTAGATGGACGCGCTTTAAATGGCTAAGTCGTGTCCTGATTGTTGTACTTGCGTGCAGTGTACTGGCTGCTATAATTACAGTAACTTCTAAACAATATCCCAGCTTACCAAACTTAAACCCTGCGCCAAAAAAGCTTACTAAAGAAGAGCTTGAAAGCTTAAAGAGATCAAAAAAGTATAAAGATTTTAAAATTGATAAAGGCGAGATCCAAAAACTGGCGCATACCCGGCATTTGCATCAACTAAAGCGCCCCAACAATAAAGACCGTATAAATGCCGCGTTTTATCGCGCCTGGGAACCACAGGCCTATACATCATTGGCCGAAAATATCTCACACCTCGATATGGTGGTGAGCGAGGGGTTTTTTATCCTGCCCAAGCATGACACCATGGTGGCTAATATCGATACCGGGTTGATAAATCTCAATAGAAAATATAGGAAACCCATACTCATTTCGCTTTCAAACTATGTCAATAAAGATAATGCCCATGGAGGTTATGATATTCAGGACGTTGAGCGTATTATCAAAAGCAAAAAGCTGCGTACCCAATTTATAAACAACCTTGCCACCCAGTTAACAAGGTATAAGTTTAAAGGGATAAACCTTGATTTTGACGACATTAAGGATATTAACAGCAAAAACTACATAGCGTTTGAAAACGACCTTTATAGTATTTTACACCCGATGGGCTTTTTGGTTACCCAAAACGTAATTCCCGATGACGATAAGTTTAACCTTGAGCGGTTGCAGCATGTGAATGATTTTTTGTTTGTGATGGCCATTGATCAGCATAATGATGGCAGTAATGCGGGCGATCTTTCAAACCAGCACTGGGTTGAAGAAATACTGGATGATGTTTGTTCCCGTATACCAAGTGATAAAGTTATCCTGACCATTGCAGGCGGCGCTTATGACTGGCCCGAAAACAGTGTAGGCAAGCCCATCGGCTATCCGCAAGCCATCAGTACAGCCCAGGAAAACGGAAGCAAAATCACTTTCGACCCAAGCTCTGCTAACCTGCATTATACTTATTTTGATGACGATAGTTTAGAACATACGGTTTACTTTACCGATGCTGCCACTAACTTTAATGTTATCCGCATGGCGGATGATTGGGCTACAGGTGGAGTTGCGCTTTGGCGCGTTGGAGCAGAAGACCCACGGTTGTGGACGTTTTTCCAAAAGAATCTTGCTATCGACTCATTAAAGAAAACAGGCATCGACATAAAAAAATTAACTACAGTCGGTTTAAATAATAAGATCGCCTATGACGGTGATGGTGAAGTTCTCGACCTGTTAACTACACCTACTACAGGTAAAATTGATGTACAAATGGATACGTCAAACTTTACTATTACTAATCAGCATTATATTAAATTACCTACCAAATATGTAATCAGGCGGTATGGTTATGCCCCGGGGAAAATAGTTTTAACATTCGACGATGGTCCTGATCCCGACTACACCCCGCGGATACTGGATATATTAAAACGGGAACATGTGCCCGCTGCGTTTTTTGTGGTGGGATCGATGGCTGAAAAAAATATCCAGATACTCCGCCGCGAGTATGATGAAGGTTACGAAATTGGAAACCATACATTTTTCCATCCCGATATATCAACCATTAGTTTACAGCGCGTAAACCTTGAGTTAAACGCCACCCGCAAGCTTATTGAATCGGTAACAGGCAGAAGCACCATCATGTTCAGGCCTCCATTCAACGCGGATGCTGAGCCCCAAACACTGGCCGAAGTTATCCCGGTAGCCGAAAGCCGCAAGCAAAGCTACATAACCATAGGCGAGTCTATCGACCCGTGGGACTGGCAGCCTGGCGTAACAGCCGATAGTATTTTAGCCCGCGTAATAAAGCAAAAGGATGCCGGCTCGATGTTATTGCTACACGATGCCGGTGGTGATACCCGCGATGAAACTGTTAAGGCGCTGCCCGAAATAATACATTTCTTTAAAAGCCACGGCTATAAGTTTACCACAATAGCCGATGTTTTGCATAAAAACAAAGCCGACCTTATGCCACCCATAAAGGATGACGCTAACTCGGGCGTTTTAGGGTCATTATATAATTTGCTGATACAGTTTTATTTTTATGGCAACTGGTTTTTGCTTTACCTGTTTTTATCGGCCATTTTCCTAGCAGTTGGCCGCGTGGTATTGATAGGGATACTTGCTGCAAGGCAATACAGTGAGGATAGAAAACTAAACCGGCAACCTGTTGATCACAGTCTGCTTCAACCGGTTAGCATAATAGTGCCAGGCTATAATGAGGAAGTAACAGCTATAAAAACTATACAAAGCCTGCTTAATACTAAATATCCATCGTTCGAGATTATATTTATTGATGATGGGTCGAAGGATAAAACATATGAGCTGGTTAATACTGCCTATGGCCATCATCCGTTGGTGCAGGTACTTACCAAGCCAAACGGGGGCAAAGCATCTGCACTTAACTTTGGGATAAGCCATGCTAAAAACGATTTTGTAATTTGCATAGATGCCGATACCCAGTTGAAAGATGATGCGGTCTATCATTTGATGACTTTTTTTACAGATGAAGAAATTGGTGCTGTTGCAGGTACGGTAAAAGTGGGTAACGAAAACAATATGATCACCCGTTGGCAGTCTATTGAGTACATTACTGCCCAAAATATGGACCGCCGGGCATTTGACCTTATCAATAGCATTACCGTGGTGCCGGGGGCGATTGGTGCGTTTCGTAAATCAGCAATATACAAAGCAGGGGGCTTCACTTATGATACCCTGGCCGAAGATTGCGACCTTACCATGCGGATATTAAAGCAGGGCTATATTGTAAAAAATAGCGATGAGGCCATAGCCTATACCGAGGCACCTGAAACACTAAATGGTTTATTAAAACAGCGTTTTCGCTGGAGTTTCGGCGTAATGCAAAGCTTCTGGAAAAATAAAGATGCCCTGTTCAACAAAAAATATAAGTTTTTTGGTATGCTGGGCATGCCTAATATCCTCATCTTCCAGATTGTTTTACCTTTATTTTCGCCATTAGCCGACTTATTTATGATCATTGGCCTTTTCAGCGATAAGCCCGGTAAAATAATAGCTTATTATGTAGGCTTTGTGGTGATTGATTTTATAGTGGCCGTTATAGCTTTCTGGATGCAAAAGGAGAGCTACAGAAAACTGGTTTACATCATCCCGCAAAGGTTTATATGGCGCCAGCTGATGTACTACGTGCTTTTTAAATCTATCCGTAAAGCCCTCAAAGGTGAACTTAGCGGCTGGGGTGCACTAAAACGTACCGGCAGTGTGATTGTTAAAAAAGAAGTAGCGGTTGATAGTGCAGGGTGAATAATAGAATTGATTTTAAATAGCATCATTCAACGAAATCATCCAAATCAGTTAAATCAACGGTTCAGACTTTCTCAATCAAACATACCGCATAAGCAACAACCCCTTCTTCGCGGCCTATGAAGCCCAATTGCTCGTTGGTGGTGGCTTTTATGGAGATATCTTCTTCGCTTATGCCGGCTGCTTTGGCAATGTTTACCTTCATTTCGGGTATGTGCGGGTTTATTTTTGGCGCCTCCAGGCAAACCATGGCATCGATATTACCGATTTCCCAGCCTTTTTCTTTTAATAATACTACCACATGCTGTAGTAATATTAAACTGCTGATGCCTTTCCACCTGTCGTCTTTGTTTGAGAAATGAAAGCCTATATCGCGCAAATTGGCAGCGCCTAACAATGCATCGCAAATGGCATGTAATAATACATCGGCATCAGAGTGGCCAAAGGCGCCTGAATGGTGCGCCAGGTCGACACCGCCTAATATAAACGGGTGTGCTTCTTTTAACTGGTGAACATCAAACCCAAATCCAACTTTGATTTTGGTCATTATCTTTTATTTGAGTTTTTATCACCCCCGAAGTTAGCTGTGAGGGTAAAACGCAGGGTATTGGCTAAAGGGCTGCTCTGCTGACTGGCCGCTATATACGAAAAATCGAAACCGTAATCATTATATTTAAAACCAACGCCCAAAGTTAGGTAATGTTCGGGGCCTCTATAGGGGTTGTCGGGGTCATTAGCGTTTTGGTAAAAATAGCCAGCCCTCAAGGCGAGTACCTGGTTATACATATATTCAATGCCCGGCGAAAAGGTGATCTCTTTTAAATTAGAGCTAAACCCGCCTGGTGCATCAGTAAATGATCCAAAAATCCCCTGCGGCACCGACACGTCATCATTTTTACCGCTGATGATATTGCCGTTAATGTCCCTTATCGGGGGGGTGGGTGTTAAAAGTTTATTGATATCAAAGGTGAAAGTAAACTGGTTATAATCATCAGCAATGATAGTATTGGCCACGCCTATTTTTAAATTCGCCGGTAAAAAATATTTGGGGCCATCGGTGCTGTAACTAATTTTAGAACCGATGTTAGAAATATTTGTGCCAAAAGAAAGCGTTGCATCATTACCCCCAAATTCCTGTATTTTACTTGTATAAAAGAATGAAGCGCCAGCTGATACAGCATTACCTGGCGTGGTTTGTATACTGTTGCCGGTTGAAGCGCTCGCGAAATTGGAATGATAATAACCGACGGTGAGGCCTAACGAAAAGCTTTCCCCAAACTTACGGGCAAATGACCCGTTTAATGAAAATTCATTGGGCGTAAAGGTGCCTTCATCGGTTTGATTGATGTCGGTAAGCGGAATTGAGCCGTAGTTAAAATAACGTAAAGAAGCGCCGATTGAATTGCGGTCGTCAACCTTATGTGCATAACTTAAATACGATAAACTAATGTCAGGGGCCAATTGGCGGAGCCATGGGCTGTAGGATATGGAGACATCATTATCGTTTTGAAGAAAAGCCAGTTTTGATGGGTTCCAGTAATTGGCGTTTACGTCGGGACTGAGCGCAACCCCTGCTTCGCCCATTGCTCCTGAACGGGAATCGGGCGTAAAGTTTAAAAAAGGCGCTTCTGTGTTCGGAATTATGAAAGTATTTGCTTGCGACATGGCCAGCGAAGGCAGAAAGACAGCGCTGAAAAAAATAATAGTTTTGATAGAGAAAAACTTCATTTACGAAATTTAGTTTTGGTGTTCAAATAATAAATATAAGCTAATTGCCCTCTATTACGTACAAGTGTCCAAATAAGTTTTCCACCAAAATAATTCGATTTTTTGTAACTCCATTCATGAAATTTCCGTTTAAATGTGTGGAAAAGTTTAGTTTCTTTAAAAGAATTGGGTAAAAAAATTAGCTTTTTAAGCAAATAGTATTAAATTTACCTTCCATAAAATAAAGTAAAAATATGAAAGTACTTTTTACGGGAATTACGGTTATGCTACTGGGCCTTAGTGTCCTGATGAGCGGTTGCAGTAAACGTCCGCAATCTGATAAAACAGGGATCACTTATAACGACAAAAAAACGGGCGGTTATGAGCGTTTCAGGCAAACCCATCCGTCACCCGGACCAGGTCTTGTTCCCATTGAAGGCGGTACTTTTGTAATGGGCGGCAGTGCCGATCAGGATGTTACTTATGATTATAACAACGTACGCCATCGTGTAACCGTTGCCTCGTTTTATATGGATGAGACCGAAGTTGCCAACCAGGACTGGCTCGATTACCTGCACTGGATAAGCGTAACCTACGCTGATGACCATGAACTTTATTACAATGCGTTGCCCGATACACTGGTATGGCGCAGCCCTCTATCCTATAATGAGCCCTATGTTGATAACTATTTAAGGCATCCGGCCTTCCAGGATTACCCGGTAGTAGGTGTAACCTGGGACCAGGTTCAGGATTATTGCACCTGGAGAACTGACCGTGTGAACGAAAATATTTTACGCCAGAGAGGTAATTTGGTTTCGTGGAATGATATGGCAGGAAAAGGGAAGAACGGAAAGGCAGCCCCTGCACCGGCAAACAAAGAGCCATTTAATACTGATATTTATTTGAACGGGCAATATACCGGCGCCGGAATTGATGGAAAGAAAATGGTCCAGGATTTAAGCCCGAATGCAAAAACTACTACCGGCGCAAATGGCAAAGCTGGCAAAGGCCCGGTACGCCCTGTACGTTTGGAAGACGGTATTTTGAAACAAGCTTATCGCCTGCCAACCGAAGCTGAATGGGAATATGCTGCGCTTGCCTTAATTGGCAACACACAGTTCGAAAATATTGACGATGGCAAAATTTATCCGTGGAATGGTTTAGGCGTACGTTCAGCAAAAAGATCGACACGCGGATTGATCATGGCTAACTTTAAACGTGGTTTAGGTGATAACATGGGTGTTGGCGGATATTTGAATGATAAGGCAGATATTACTGCTCCTGTAAGGTCAAACCCGCCTAACGATTTCGGTTTGTATAATATGGCCGGTAACGTTAATGAATGGGTAGAAGATACCTATCGCCAGACATCATTTGAGGAAGTTGAAGATTTCAACCCTTTCCGCGGGAACGAGTTTACCGATAAACGCCTTGCTGACCCTGCAAAAGGGCTATATGCAAAGGATAAATACGGTCGCCCGATAAAGGATCCTTCAAAATCAAACAAAAAACTTAAATATAGCGAGTATTTGCAGGAACAGGCAGGTGCTAAAGATTCTACAGCAAAAGCCCCTGTTATAAAGAACCCATTAGATGGCAAGCCTTACAGCCCAGATTTCAGGGGGCAGAACGATACGGTTAACACCACATTATATGGTACAACTACATTGGTAAGCAACCATTCAAAAATATACAAAGGCGGTTCGTGGAATGACCTTGCATTTTGGTTAAACCCAGCTACCCGCCGTTTTATGAACGAAGATGATGCAAGTGCCGAAGTTGGTTTCCGTTGCGCAATGACACTTGTTGGCGCACCCGAAATACACCCTGAAGGTAAACCGCATTACAGTGTGAAAAAATCAAAACCGTTTAAGGCAAACTAACTGGTTGTAGCCCTAATAAAAAATGCCCCGTGGTTTAATTACCGCGGGGCATTTTACTTTTGGATGCCTGTGTGGGGAAAGTGTGCCTAAAATAGCATCAAAATTTGCCCTTTTTCTACTTTATCGCCGGGCTTTATTTTTACCGTTTTTACGGTTACATCGGCAGGGGCTTTAATAATGTTTTCCATTTTCATGGCCTCCAGAATAAAAAGGTTGTCGCCTTTTTTTATTTCCATCCCTTCGTTTACAAATACCTTGAGTACCATACCGGGCATCGGCGCTTTAATCTCGCTTACTTTGGCCGCATTTAAGTTGCTTAGTCCTAATTTATCAAGTAAAATATCGAACTGGTCTTTTGCTGTTACCTTGTAAATATTGTTGTTCACTTTAATTTCAGCTGTTTTTTCAGCACTGTTAAAGCTGATAACTTCCACATTGTATGATTGCAGGTTATTAATAATATGCCAGGCGTTTGCATTTAGCTGTTTGGTGTCGGCTGTCACCTTATCGCCATTGATCGTTAACCTTTCGCCGTTTTTATCAACTTCGAAATTATAATTGCCATTTACTTTTACCTGGAGCATTCTTTTAGATATGAGATGTTAGATATGAGAATTGAGATAACCTTTGACAAATAACGGATTTATAATAAATATAGACATCAGCGTCATCATCGAAATCAATTAAATCAGCGGTCCTTATTGTGTTAATGCGTACTGTACCAAATTGGCGCCCATTTTTAATGCCTTAACGCGTGTTTCCTGCGTATCGCCGGCGTAGGTGCCATAATCTTCCCAGCCGTTGCCAAGGTCGCATTGGTAGTCGTAAAAGCATACCAGGCGGCCTCTATATATCAACCCAAAGCCTTGTGCACGTTTTCCATCATGCTCATGTACCTTTGGCAGGCCCATGGGGAAACTGTATTTTTGATGATAGATAGGATGGTTTAGCGGCAGTTCCACAAATTCAAGCTCCGGGAAAACTTTTTTCATCTCCCTTCGGATAAATTCATCGAGGCCATAATTATCGCAAACGTGCAAAAAGCCGCCACCTATTAAGTATTTGCGTAAATTCAATGCTTCCTGGTCTGAAAATATCACATTACCATGGCCGGTCATAAAAATAAAAGGATAGTTAAACAGTTCTGCGCTGCCAACATCCACCACCTCATCTTCCGGCTGGAAATTTGTTTTTAAGTTTTCGTTACAAAACTTTATCAGGTTGGGTAATGCAGTCCTGTCGCCATACCAATCGCCGCCGCCATTATATTTGAGCTTGGCCATTTTATAGGTAGGCGGCACATTAAAGCTGCTAAATACACCAATCAATATAAAAGCACTAATTACAAAAACAAGCTTCTTCATATATTCAATACATATTTCGTTCAAACCAAAAACAGCATTTATAAGCCTGGTTGGCTTACATTTCACCAGGCGTTCCGATGGAACGCATCGCGCTGTATTTATTTTTCTACCAACCAAACGTCCCTACGGGACGAAGATAATGGCAATTAATAAATAGGAATGCCTTTTTACACTCTTTACGACTTGTCGCAGAGAGGGTCGACAAGCGAAGTCCCAACCGAAGGTCGGGAGGGCGAGTAGACTCTGCGCCATGCGGTTAGGTAAATACACTTACGTAAACGCCGCTCGCATATTCTACTCACCCGGTCGTTGCTTCGCTCGACTACCCTCTCTTTTGCAGGCAAAAAAGAGGGGTAAGAAATATTCCCTTAATCTCAATCTTCCAAATCCAACTCAATAAACTACTCACTTAATCAACCCAATCAACCATTCACTAACCCATCCTGTTTAAAAAATTCACCTCAAAACAAGCCTCTAACGCAGCCGTCTCGGTTCTTAAACGGCTTTCGCCTAAAGTTATCGCTTTAAAATCATTTTGCAAAGCACTGTCAATTTCACCAGGCGTAAAATCACCTTCGGGGCCTATCAATACCAAATATTTTCCTTGCTTAACAAGAGCGTCCTGAAGGCTCGTTTTATCGCCTTTTTCGCAGTGTGCAATAAATTTCTGCCCTTCAAAAGGCTTTGCCAATAGCTGGTTATAGCTTACCGCTTCATTTAAAAGGGGATGGTAAGCTTTAATAGATTGCTTTATTGCCGATGTGATTATTTTGTTAAGCCTTTCCACCTTTACCTCTTTACGTTCGGACCGCTGGCAGATGATGGGTGTGATCTCATCGATCCCTATCTCTGTCGCTTTCTCTAAAAACCACTCCATGCGCTCAATATTTTTGGTAGGTGCTACCGCTATGTGCAAGTAGTGGTTCCTTTTATTAAACGACGAAATGACCGAATTTATTTGAAGGATAGTTCTTTTTGGATGGGCATCCTTTATAGTGGCATTGTACAAACCGCCTTTTCCGTCAATTAGCTGTACTTCATCGCCTGTTTCAAGGCGGAGCACGCGGATGCAATGTTTACTTTCTTCTTCGTTCAGAAAATATTGCGGGTGCGATAGGTCAATATCAGGGGTGTAAAAAAGCATAAAGCTAAAAGCTAAAAGCCGAAAGCACAAAACCGAACGCATTAAGCTTTCAGCCTTCGGCTTTTGGCTTTAATGTAAATCTACAGCATCTTCTTCATTTATCAGCAGTTCAAGCTTAACCGATTCAATGTTTTGGTCGGATTTTTTTAATACAGTAATATTATATCCGTTTGATTCTTTCTGTTCGCCAACATCGGGTATCTTACCAAAAATATCGCCCAACCATCCTGATACGGTATCAAAGTCGCCATCTTCGGGCAAATCATGCGGCAGGTGACCGTTTACATCATAAATAGGAGCAAGCGCGTTTACAATAAATTCGCGGTCGTTTATTTTTTCAACTATTGGCTTTTCTTCGTCGTACTCATCCTGTATATCGCCAACAAGTTCTTCAACTATATCTTCAAGGGTAACCATGCCCGCGGTGCCTCCAAATTCGTCCAATACAATAGCTATTTGTATGCGCTTTTGCTGCAATTCAGCCATCAGATCGTTGATTTTTTTTGTTTCCGGAACAAAATAGGGCTTACGGATAATATTTTTTAAAATAATTTCTTCATTATGCGCCAGTAGCGGCAAAAGGTCTTTGGCATGTACAATGCCTATAATTTTATCAATTACGTCATCATAAACAGGTATGCGCGAATACCCTTCTGTTATCACCAGTTCAAGCAGTTCGTCTTCCGAGGTATTGATATCCACCCCCGAAATTTTGGTGCGCGGTACCATGATATTTTTAACCACCCGCTCATTAAAATCAAAAACATTCTGAATCAGCTCATGTTCGGTTGAATCCAATGCCCCGGTTTGCTTACCCTGGTCAAGCAGGTATTGTAACTCCTCCGAGCTATGCGATGTTTCCCCCTGTACGGGCTTGATCCCCAAAAGCTTTAAAATAAAATTTGCGAAGCCATTTAATAACCAAATTAAAGGCCTGAAAACCACAAAAAAGAACCTGAGCGGGAGGGAAATGGTCATCACTGTGCGCACAGACCGCTGTATAGCAATTGATTTTGGCGCTAACTCACCGAATACAATATGTAAAATGGTAATAAAAGCAAAGGCAACAACATGACTGGTATTGATAATAAAAGAAGATTTAATAGTTACCCCGCAGAACATAAAAAAATTCAGCATCATTTTGGTAACCACATCCTGGCCAACCCAACCTAAGCCTAACGATGCGATAGTAATGCCTAATTGGGTTGCGGCAAGATAACCATCGAGGTTGTGCAGTATGCCGCGGGCCACTTTTGCTACAGGGCTGCCGGTTTTAGCTTTAATTTCGACCTGCGAGCCACGTACCCTCACCATGGCAAATTCGGCGGCTACAAAAAAGCCATTCAGCAAAACCAGGAAGAAGGTAAGGAAAAGGTAATAACCGTTTATTTCGAGTTCAGGCCCCATACATTAATTATTGATGTTCAGGAAAAGTAGCGTTATACAATTCCAGGCCCTCTTTTATCACTTTGAGGGCGTAGCGTTTTCCAAGCAAGTGCTCAATAGTGACATTTTTGCCTTCCAGTTTTTTATAATCTTTAAAAAAGCGTACTATCTCAACCATCACATGGGGCGGCAACTCTGCAAGATCATTAATATAGTTTATCGACATGTCGTTTTTCGCTACCGCTATGATCTTGTCATCCTGTTCGCCATTATCCACCATGTGCATTACGCCAATTACCTTTGCTTCGATAATAGACATCGGGAATACATCTATTGAACAAAGCACCAGGATATCTAATGGGTCGTTGTCATCACAATAGGTTTGCGGGATAAAGCCATAATTTGCCGGGTACATCACCGACGAAAACAAAACCCGGTCAAGCTTTAATAAACCCGATTCTTTATCTATCTCATACTTAGCCTTCGAGCCTTTGGGTATCTCAATTATAGCATGTACAATTTCAGGAATATCATTACCCGGTGAAACCTGGTGCCAGGGATGTTGTGTACTCATTTATTAATTTCATTTAGTTCATTAACACTTTCGTGGCTATGCAGTTTTCGTCTAAAAAAAGCAAATACCAACGGAATTGTTGTAACCGTTATTAACCCTAACACAATATACTCCATATAATCCTTTAACTGCGGGTATTTTCTTCCTAAAAAGTAACCTGTCAATGTAAAGGTGTTTACCCAGGCAATACTGCCGATGATATTGTAAATTGTGAACTTTTTAAGATCAACTTTAACTACGCCTGCAAAGATAGGTGCAAAAGTTCTAATAATTGGGAAAAATCTGCCTAAAACCAATGCCATGCCGCCATGTTTGGTATAAAACTCTTCGGCAACCGCTATATAATGCTTCTTAAAGAAAATAGAATTGTTTTTATTGAACAATGACGGCCCCGTTCGGTATCCAAACCAGTAGCCCGTATAGTTACCTAAAATGCCCGCACCGATAAGCGAAAATACAAGCGTATATATAGAAATGTCAAATCTTCCGGTTGAACATAGCAGGCCGGCCATGAACAATAGGTAGTCGCCCGGTAAAAAAAAACCGAAAAACAAGCCGGTTTCAGCAAAAACAACAATAAGCAAAAAGTAAAACCCTAAGCCTATTATGAATTTAGCGTCCGTTAAATTTTGAAGGTGTTCCCAAAAATTATCCATTCACTATATCTGTAAAGCTACAAATAATTAAATTAATTTGTAATGATAGTGTTACAGAAATAAAATGGGTTTGGCAAATTCGATTATTAGTTAATAAACATTAACTCGCAGATTAAGTACGCAGAATTTGCAAATGACATTTAACGTTAATGCACGGTGCGTAAACTATGCAAGCGACATTAAACACCACGCATGATCTGATGTCATGCGCGGTCTAAATAAAATTCGAAATAAAAGCGGGATAAATACCAATAAGTATTGTTACCAGTGCGCCAAATCCAAGTACGAATTTATAATACACCGGTATGGTTAGCTCCGCACGGTCGGCATCGCGGAAATACATGGCTATAATTACCCTGAAGTAATAGAAGATAGCGATAATAGCATTTACTACAGCAAGGGCTACCATTACAAAGTGAAATTTCAACAATGCACCCGAGAACATAAAGAACTTACCAATAAAACCGGCAGTAAGCGGTATGCCTGCAAGTGATAACATAGCAATAGTTAAGGCAAGGGCCAGGAACGGGTTCTTCTTTGATAAACCGTTAAAGGCTTCGAAATTCTCGCTGCCTGATTGTTGCTGAACCAATATTAAAGCGCCAAAGGCAACGATAGAAGCGATTGAATAAGCAGTGGCATACATAAATACCGAATTTGCCGAACTTGAGCCTAAAGCAACAATGGCAAACAGTAAATAGCCTGCATGCGATATGCTCGAAAATGCCAGCATACGTTTAAAGCTTTGCTGATAAACTGCGGTTATATTGCCGATGAACAGGGTGATAATAGTTATTACCAGCAATACCGGTACCCAAAAATCAGATACAGTAGCAAAGCAGGCTGAAAATAAGCGTAAAAAAGCGGCAAAACCGGCAGTTTTTACAACGGTAGACATAAAAGCCGTAATCAGCGTTGGCGAACCCTCATAAACGTCGGGAGTCCAGAAGTGGAATGGGGCGGCGCCAACTTTAAAACAAAGGCCAACTATAATTAATAATATGCCTGCATAAAACATCGGGTCGGTTCCTTTTGGATGCAGCACTACCCAGTTACGGATAGCTTCGAGGTTGAATGAACCTGTTGACCCGTAGATCAAAGCAATGCCGAACAATAAAAATCCGGTGGAAAATGCACCCATCAGGAAGTATTTTAAAGCAGCTTCGTTAGATGCGAAGTCGCTCTTTTTTATTCCCGCAAGGATATATAAGCTTACCGACATGATCTCGATACCGATAAACAGCATTGTTAAGTTGTAAAACGAAACCATGACGATAATACCGGCGAGCGAGAAAAGTATAATAGCGTAATATTCGGCTATATGATTGCTGATTTTTTCAAAATACCCTTTTGAAAGGAATATGATTAGTATAGTGGATACGATGGTAATGGCTGAAAATGCTATAGAGAAGTTATCAAACAGCATCATCCCGTGATAAATGGGTTGCGCGTTGTTATTCCATTGGCCAATAGCAAAACCTAACGCAGCAAGCAAACCAATAATTGTAACAGGCAATAATGCTTTTGGGGCCTTATATAAACCCAAATATAAAAGCAGTATAGGCAGAATAGATATTATAATTAAAGTACTCATGGTTTTACCTGGGGGAATTTATTGTTAACTGTATGAACCAACTCTTTAACAGCAGCTTCGGATATATGAAGGATTGGCTGCGGGTAAACGCCAATAACAATTATTAAAATACAAATTATACTTAACACCAATGTTTCGGAACCACTGATATCGGTAAAAGTAGCCGTTAAAGCATTGGTTTCGCCCTGCATAACATTTTTGTAAACACGCAGCATATAAACCGCGCCAAATATCATAGTGAGGCCGGCGGCAGCAACCATCCAGATGTTCCACTGCATAACGCTAAGCAGTAGTAAAAATTCGCCCACAAAACCATTGGTCAATGGCAAGGCAACGGTGCCAAGTATGATGATCAAAAATGCCAGTGCAAACTTAGGGGCTACTTTAGCTATGCCGCCAAGGCTGCTAATTTCGCGGGTGTTTAAACGCCTGCTGATGATGTCCCAGATAAAGAATAAACCTACTACGTTTATCCCGTGATTTAGCATCTGTATGAGTGCGCCTTGCAGGCCTTCATTTGTCCAAACAAATATACCCGCGGCAATTAATCCTACGTGCGCTATCGACGAATAAGCAACGAGGCGTTTCCCGTCTTTTTGTTTAAATGCAATGATGGAAGCATAAACGATACCGATAACCGCCAACATGATCGTCATGCTTTGCCATTGGAAGAAGCCTGCCGGTGCATTTGGTATCATCCAGCGGATAACCCCGTAGATACCCATTTTAAGCATAATGCCAGCCAGCATCATAGTACCGGCGGATGGCGCTTCGGTGTATGTATCAGGCTGCCAGGTATGCAACGGGAATAGCGGCATTTTAATGGCAAAGGCCAGGAAGAATGCCCAAAACACCCATACCTGCTGGTGTGTGTTAAGGGTTAAACTATAAAAGTGGAATATATCATAAGTTTTTTCGGGTGTTTGCAGGTAAAGGTAAATGATACCAATCAACATAAATAAGGACCCCGAGAAAGTATAAATAAAGAACTTAAGCGTAACCTTTATGCGGTTTTCGCCACCCCAAAGGGCGCAGATAAAGTAAATAGGTATCAGGGCAACTTCCCATCCCACATAAAATAAAAAGCCATCTAAAGCCGTAAAAACCACCAATAACCCAGCCTGCATAAATAGTATCAAGGCATAAAATGCCCCTGCCTTTTTATACTCGTGTTTAAAGGTGGTTAAAATAATAAGCGGCACCAGCAAAGCAGTGAGCAATACCATTATCATGCTTATACCATCGATACCGGCATTAAAATAAATGCCGAACTTGGGTATCCAGGGCATATCAACGGTAAATTGCACCGTAGCATCGGGTACAAAATGGGTTAAAAACACTGCCGCCAATGCCAGTTCGGCAACAGAAAAAGCTAAGGCCGCATATTTTGCTGCGTTATTTTTAAAAAATAAAACTGCAAATGCTGCAATTACCGGTAAAAAAATTAAAATACTAACCGTCATTTTATGTTATAAACGCTAATCGTTTTATGCTTTAATTACAAGGTACATTAATATGGAAATGATACCCACTACCATCATAAATATATAGAAACCCACATTGCCGGTTTGCAGCAAACGCAGGCCTTTACTTGATTCAATTGTTCCTTTGCCCAGGCCATTCACACTACCATCGATGCCCATACGGTCGACCACTTTATAAAAGAACACTGATAAGCCATCCAGCGGTTTGCGGATCAGCGTATCATAAAGCTCATCAATATAAAATTTGTGGTAGGATAGGCCAACTAATGCCGGGCGTTCTGCTTCATCCGAAACAGGCACATCAGCATTTTTATTGTATTTGACATAAGCGTAAATTAAAGCAATCAATGCACCTATAACTGAAACAATCATCAACGTTTTCTCAACTTGTTGACTCAATGAAGCTGTACTTGTAAGTGCCGCAGATGCTTTGAAAACAGGCGCTAAAAACTCGCTAAGCCAATGATGGCCGCCCAAAGATTCGGGAACGCCGATAAAACCGCCAACAACTGATAATATAGCCAGCACGATAAGCGGGATGGTCATTGATGGGGGTGATTCATGTAAATGGTGCTCTTGCTCGTGTGTGCCGCGGAATTTACCGTAAAAAGTAAGGTACAACAGGCGGAACATATAAAATGAGGTGAGCATGGCTGTAATAACGCCTATTACCCACATCACGGGGCTGTAAGCAAAGGTATGGGCCAATATTTCGTCCTTTGAAAAGAAGCCTGCAAACGGCGGTATTCCCGAAATTGCCAGGGTGCCGATGAGCATTGTAATAAAGGTTATTTTCAGTTTGCCTTTTAAACCACCCATTTTGCGCATATCCTGTTCGCCGCTCATCGCATGTATTACAGAGCCTGCACCAAGGAATAAAAGCGCTTTAAAAAATGCATGGGTAAGTACATGGAAAAATGCACCTGTATATGCGCCTACGCCTAAACCTAAAAACATATAGCCCAGTTGCGATACTGTTGAATAAGCAAGTACTTTTTTAATATCTGTTTGGCTTAACGCGATAAGCGCCCCTAAAACAGCCGTAGCCAATCCTATTATAGCTATTACATGTTGTGTAATTGGCGCCAGTGAAAACAAAACACTTGAACGGGCAACCATATACACGCCGGCTGTAACCATTGTTGCAGCATGTATAAGGGCAGATACCGGCGTAGGACCCGCCATAGCATCAGGAAGCCAGGTAAATAACGGGATCTGTGCCGATTTACCCACAGCGCCAACGAACAACAATAAAGTAATTAAAGTAAAGTTTATGTTAGCATATTCTTTTGTTGCTGCTTTAGGAAAAATATCGCTGAACGCAGGGCTACCAAAAAGAAGGATAAGTATAAATATGGCGATGATGAAACCAAGGTCGCCGATACGGTTCATGATAAAAGCTTTTTTTGCAGCATCGGCATAATCGGGATTGGTGTACCAAAAACCGATGAGCAGGTAGGAGCAGAGACCAACACCTTCCCAGCCAATAAACATTACCAGGTAGTTCGACCCCATTACCAGCAAAAGCATGAAGAAAACGAATAGGTTTAAGTAGGAGAAAAACTTACCATAACCCGCATCGCCCTTCATGTAGCCAACAGAATACAGGTGGATGAGGAAGCCAACGCCGGTAATTATCAACAACATTATCGCGCTTAGCTGATCAAGCAGGAAAGCCATGGACACTTTTAAATAGCTAACGCTGAACCAGTCGAACAAGGTGACGTTAATAGGTGTTCCTGTTGATTTTATCTGTAAAAATACCCCAACGCTTAAACCAAAAGAAACCAATACCAAAAAGCTGCCCAAAAAGCCAATTAAAGCTTTTGGTAAAGTATTGCGGCCAAGGCCGTTAATAATAAAACCGGCTAACGGTAGTACAGGAATAAGCCAGATGTATTTGTCCATTTTTTATATTAGTATTTATCAATGTGAGTGGTGGCGTGACAATCCATTTGCTTTGCATGGTTATTATGCGTAGCTACGGGATTGTTTCGTCGTTCCTCCTCGCAATGACATATTTTTTTAATGCTTTGCGATGTTATGTTATTAAACATTCCGAAATCGAAATTCCGACTTCCGAAATCCTTTTCCTACCACTTTAACCTGTTCAGCACATTAATATCTATCGAGTTTGTATTTCGATAGATCATCACGATGATGGCCAATCCCACTGCAACTTCGGCAGCGGCCAGCGCCATGATAAAGAACACGAAAACCTGGCCGGTAGCATCCCCGCGATATACAGAGAAAGCAGTAAGCAGCAGATTTACTGAATTCAGCATCAATTCAACCGACATAAATATCACGATGGCATTGCGGCGGATTAATACGCCGATAACACCTATCGAAAAAATGATACTGCATAATAATATGTAATGATTAAGCGGTATTGCTTGAATATTGCGTGTCAGTGTTTCCATCAGGTAGTTTTTGGGTCTTTAGTTGCCAGTAATACAGCGCCCACCATTGCCGATAACAGCAATACAGACGATACTTCAAATGGCAGTAAATATTCGTTAAACAGTATTTTTCCTAAGTTTTTTACAAGGCCCAGGTTGGGGTCGTTCAGCATCACCGGCGGCGATACTTTAAATGCTTTTATGGCCGCAACTATGGTTATTAAAAAGCAACCGCCGCCAATAACCCCGGCAAACTTAACCAGGTTTGATTTGCGCGGCTCCGATTCTTTATTCAGGTTGATAAGCATCAGCGTATATAAAAACAATACTAAAATTGCCCCCATATATACGATGAAATTAACTACGGCCAAAAACTGGGCATTCATTAAAATATAATGAATGGTGAAAGTGAAAAATGTAAGTACCAGGTACAGGATACTGTGTACAGGATTTTTGGCAGTAATTACCAATATTGAAAAGAATATGGACAAAAATGCGATGAAGTAAAATGTACTCATGGTTTATATTTCAAAATACCTTTACCCCCTTAAAAGAGTTGGGCAAAGGTATAAAACTTCTTTATTGATTTAAGGGAGCTTCTACTAATTTGTCTTTTCCGTAAATAAAATCTTTTCTTAAATAATCTGATGTCACATGCGGGCCGTCAAGATAAATAGCCTCTTTCGGACAAGCCTCTTCGCATAAGCCGCAAAAAATGCAGCGCAGCATATTTATTTCGTAAACAGCTGCGTATTTTTCTTCGCGATATAACTTTTCTTCACCTTTCCGGCGTTCAGCGGCTATCATAGTGATGGCTTCAGCCGGGCATGACAAAGCGCACAAACCGCAGGCGGTGCAACGTTCAGCGCCATTCTCATCGCGCTTAAGTGAGTGCAGACCGCGAAAGTTTTCGGAATACTCGCGCTTTTGTTCGGGATATTGTATAGTGACAGGTTTCCTGAAAAAGTGCTTCATGGTAATTGAAAGTCCCTGCGCAATAGCCGGCAAATATATACGCTCCCAAAAATTGAGCGGTTTTGATTCAAGTACTTTTCGTTTATTACTTAATGATTCCATCTGTTTAAATCGCTTATTTTAATAAAGTAATAACAATTCCGGTAATAACAATATTGGCAATTGCCAGTGGGATCAAAGCTTTCCAGCCCAGGTCCATTAACTGATCGTAACGGAAACGGGGGATCGTCCATCGTACCCACATAAAAAAGAATATAAAGAAAAACACCTTGGCAAATAACGCTACCACGCCGATAACCGCTACCAGGTTTGGCGAATGGATCAGATCCATGAACGGGAAATTATAGCCGCCAAAATAAAGGGTGGCCATCACCGCGCTGGAGACGAACATATTGATATACTCTGAAAACAGGTAAAACCCAAGTTTCATGGATGAGTATTCGGTATGGTAGCCGCCAACAAGCTCAGTTTCGCATTCCGGAAGATCGAATGGAGTACGGTTAGTTTCCGCAAAAGCACAAACGATAAATAATAAAAAACCTAATGGCTGCCTGAAGAAGTTCCAGGTAAAATAGCCATTGTGCCAAAACCCGTGTTGTTGCTGGGCAATTTCGCGTAAGCTTAATGTGCCGGTAACCATTAAAAGGGCTATGATAGATAAGCCCATGGATATTTCGTAGCTGATATTTTGCGATGCTGCACGTATTGCGCCCAGCAATGAATATTTATTGTTTGATGCCCAGCCGCCTATCATCACACCATAAACACCTAAGGAGACTACGCCAAGTATATACAATACGCCAACATTGATGTCGGCAACCTGAAGGTCAATAACGTGTGACCCGATAGTTATCGATTGTCCCCACGGAATAACCGCTGAACCTATACAGGCGGTAAGTATGGATAAGGAAGGCCCCGCGATGAATAAAAATGCGTTGGCATTGGTCGGGATGATCTCTTCTTTCAAAAACATTTTACCGCCATCGGCAAATGGCTGTAGTATGCCCCAGGGACCGGCGCGGTTTGGCCCCAGCCTGTCCTGAAAAAATGCCGCAACTTTACGCTCGGCATAAGTAGAGTATAAGGCGATCAGTAAGCTTATCGCAAATATGATCACTACAAGTACAAATTTTATTATTATATCTGCTAATCCCATTGTAATTATAAGCGTGTGTCGCGTTCAAATTGTTCTTTATTGGCCTCTATCAGCACCTGGTTGGTTTTTACCACCGGCAAAGGTATAAAATCATAATGATTAGAGCTGATAACCGATTTATGCGAAATATGGCGCGGCCCTTCAATCACCCAATCTGATGTTTTCTTTTTATCGAAACGGCAGGTATTGCAAATAAATTCTTCCACCTCGCCATATTGGTCCTTACGAGCAGTAACGCGCAAAACTTCTTCGCCTTTATACCATAAGGTTACTTTTCCGTTGCAGTTAGGATGGTCGCAGTCGCGGTGTGCATCAACAGGTTTGGTAAACCAAACGCGGTTTTTAAACCGGAATGTTTTATCAGTTAATGCGCCTACTGGGCATACATCTATCACGTTACCCGAGAAATCGTTATCAACCGCTCTTTGTATGTAAGTTGAGATCTCCGAATGGTCGCCGCGGTTTAAAATACCATGTTCGCGGTGGTCGGTGATTTGGTCGGCAACAAAAACACAGCGGTAGCAAAGGATACAGCGCGTCATGTGCAACTGTATCTTATCACCGATATCAATTTTTTCGAAAGTACGGCGGTCAAACTCATAGCGTGTTTTAACTGCACCATGCTCAAAGCCAAGGTTTTGCAGGTCGCATTCACCGGCCTGGTCGCAGATAGGGCAATCCAATGGATGGTTTATCAACAGCATTTCTACGATGCCTTTGCGCGCTTCGATCACTTCGGGCGAGGTAATGTTTTGCACTTCCATGCCATCCATTACCGTAGTACGGCATGATGCTACCAGCTTTGGCATTGGGCGCGGATCTTTTTCAGATCCTTTGCTTACCTTAACCAAACAGGTACGGCATTTACCGCCGCTGTCTTTCAGCTTCGAATAATAGCACATAGCAGGCGGAACAATATCACCGCCTATCAGCCTTGCGGCATTAAGGATGCTTGTTCCCGGTTCTACTTCAATGGCAATGCCATCTATGGTTACTTTCATTAATTTAAATTCAAAATAAAACTAACTTCTTTAACACCATCCCGGGGCGGCCCAAGTCTTAACCTGATAATTGCCCCCGCCATAAACGGTATTTTTTCTATTATCTCTTTTACTACTTCGTATAATTTTTTAGCATCAGGCCCATATAAATAAAAAGAGCCATCACTATTATTCATCGCTATTTCGTGCCCGTCATATTCTCCTAACCCACTTTCTTCAACTATAGTCCTGAGCTTTTCAGAAAGATCATAAAACGGTTCATCCTCTTCAAGGCCGTAGTTAAATTCAATTATAA
>Ga0207013_1025_pt2 | contig 30387 bp, 31 predicted proteins | sample Alteio_BWMinCont_55_FD_153501 | JGI IMG/M metagenome (GOLD analysis project Ga0207013, IMG submission 153501) | Enriched cells from forest soil in Barre Woods Harvard Forest LTER site, Petersham, Massachusetts, United States -... | ecosystem: Environmental > Terrestrial > Soil > Temperate forest >...
GGTGAAAGACCAGCTTGGGTTTTGTAACCTTGAGATGAAACCATTTTACGTCACCGCCAATGATCGGTTTGCGCCGGGCAAAGTATTCGCCGATTCAAATGCCGACACTCTTGATCAAAAACTTTTCTGGGACGTATTTCACCTTGGTATTGATCTCGGCTGGAAGATCGCCAAAGGCGAGGGTAAAATTATTGCCGTGATCGACACGGGCGTGAACTACAATCACCCAGCCCTCGCACCAAATATTTACGTGAACACCAAAGAAATACCGAACAATCAAATCGACGATGATAACAATGGCTTTATCGACGACGTGGTGGGTTACGATTTCGGCCAAGACGACCCTTACCCATTTGATGATTTTGGTCACGGCAGCCATGTGGCCGGAATTGCCGCCAGCCAAGTGTTTGGTGCCGCTAGAAAAGCACAAATATTGCCAATCAAAGCCACTCTCATTGGCGGTTTTGATATAGCCACAATTGTCGGAGCCATTCAGTACGCGGTCGATTCAGGTGCTAACGTGATCAACATGTCGTTTGGCTGGCCCGATGATTACGAAGTTATGCGCAAAGCAATGGCTTACGCTGAACAAAAGGGCGTGCTGTTGGTGATTGCGTCAGGCAACGATACAGCTGACAACGATGAAACTAAAAACTTTCCGTCAAACTACACCAACGCCAATATCATTTCGATTGCGGCCACTGATGAAAACGACAAGCTAACCGACTATTCAAATTTTGGCGCCAAGACTGTGCAATTGGCCGCACCGGGCGGTACAACGGAGAAACAAATTGTTTCTGCATACAAGAAAAATCCGCGCGATGCTCTGTTCGTGCCGATGATGGGCACATCGATGGCGTCACCACTGGTGGCCGGCGTAGCCGCACAGGTGTGGAGTGCAAAGCCAAATATGACAGTGGCTGAGCTTAAACAAGTATTGCTCGATACCGGAACGCCATCAGCATCACTTGTTGGTAAAGTGTCTTCGGGCCGGGTTGTAAATGCAAAAGCGGCTCTTGAACGAGTCAAGCAGACCGCAGGTCCTGGCCTTTTGTAGGGCTAAATCACAAACCGCTACAGAGCGAGACTAACCTAGCAGATAATAGATGCACCGTCTCAGAGGTGCATCTATGTTGGTTCGGGCTTTGATATTTTCGTTCGCTATGCTCGCATTGTCTTCGCCTGCGCATGCCGTTTTATTTCGCAACTCATATATCAGCTTCGAATTGCCCCCAGCATGGGAGTGTAAACCTGACGGCACCGACTGGGTTTGCACCAACACCTATGCAAAAGCCGCAAAAGAGGCGATCATCATTTTTACCGCCAAAGAAGTCGGACCAGTCGACACGCTGGCTAATTATGAAAATCATTTGAAAACGCCAAAGTCTATACCTGACAAAACCGGAAAATACGTGCCGTCAAAAGTTGAGCAAGTCACCCAACGCCGAATCAATAACCAGCCTTGGGTTGATGGAATGCACTTGGGTTCAGAAATTGCTTCGTACTACACGCGATATTTAGCCACAGTGAAGGATCGCATTGCCATTTTAGTTACCTTCAGCGCTCATAAAGATCACTACACAAAATATTCTTCTGATTTCATTAATGCCATTGGTAGTTTACAAGTAGTGGCAGCAAAAGATTTACTCGACAGTCGACCAAAACAGTTGGCGACCGGAGTGCAAGAGACCGTGGGTACACCGATAACGCCTGAACCGATCACTGGCCCCGTAGACTTGCCTCCTTCTCCGACTGGTAACGGTAAAGATCTCTCGATGAAACTCTTTGGTGTGGCCCTATTATTGGCCGCAGCTGGGTACTATCTATGGCGCAAACGAAATCAGTAGTCTTTTTATTATTGCTCGCTGGCTTTTTAGCATCTGGCTTGAGGGCCAATGCTGATACCTATGGGCCCGTGACATTTACACTCCCACAGGGTTGGACGTGCACAAACGACAACACCAGCTATGTTTGTTTAGATCACTCGCAGACTAAAGATAACACTTCAGCCATCGTGGTTAGTTTCAAAAACAAATCTCCTGAAGACAGCTTATTGTTTTACACAAACCAGTTGAAACAGCCGCGCGTGCTCAAAGATGGTGAAGTGACCACGCCGTCTGAGGTCAAACTCGTGCATGAACTTGAACTTAACGGTTTGAAGTGGATCGAAGGCGTTCATTTAAATTCAGAATTAAAAGGTTATTATACGCATTATTTTATTACGGTCGTTGATCCGTATGCTGTTTTGATCACCGTCAACGTGCATGAGTCTGAATATCAGCACGATATGGCGGCTTTAAAACCGACTATTGATTCATTTCGAGTGACGCCACCCAAAGTAGAAACTCCAGCCGCCACACCTGGCGCGGTTGCACCTTCGCCAGAACCTGTTCTTGAAGCCGCAAAGGTAAAACCAGTGCGCCCCACGTTTCACATCTTAGGTATGAACATACCTAAGGTGTTGGTGTATTTGGCAGCCGGATTAATTCTCGTTATTATTTTGCTCGGTTACGCAATCGGCTCTGGATAGACCCGAAGTAGCCAATTCGGCGGCCGCGTAGCCGCCGAATATGTCTTACAACCCCGAAATTAATTCTTTATATGGCTTCACTTCAACTGCACCGAGTGGGCGCAATTGATCGAGCACTTGAGATTTTGGCCCGTACACAAGTACGCGCATGTTGTCTGGGTGAAAGTATTTTTTAATGACCGTGTTCACATCAGCCGTGGTCAACTTGTTGAGAGTGGTCACGTAATTCTCTAGGTACGACTCGTTGATTCCGTAAAACTTAAGCGCCACAAGTAAGCCGGCCAGTTCGTCAGCCGTCTCAATTCGTGTCGGAAAAGTGCCGCGTAAATACCCTTTGGCCTCTTCGACTTCGGCATCGGTCACGCCTTGATCGTGAAACTGCGTGAGCACTTTGATCGTTTGATCAACCAGCTCGCCAACCTTTTCATGACGGGTATTGCTTGAAACCGTGAACGGCCCGATGTCTTTGAGCGCATCAAATGATGTGTGAATGCCGTAAGTCAGGCCGCGTTTGACGCGAATTTCGCGCATCAAGCGACTATTGAAACCGTCACTCAAAATCACATCGGCAAGTATGACCGCTTGATAATCGTCGTTCTTTCGTTTTAACCCATAGTGGCCAAGACGAACTTCTGATTGCTTCAAATCTTCGCGATCAACCAATAAAATTTGCTGACCCTTGAGCGGCACCAGCGGCGGATAGTTCACGGCCTCAAGTTCGTGCGGCTGCCATTCATTCAATTGTTTTTCTAAACTTTCAAGAAGGCCAGGTCGCAAATCGCCGACCAAAACCAAATCGGCGTTATTTGGGCGAAAGGTTTTTAAATAGTATTTAACGATGTCGGCCTGGCGAATGGTCTGCACGTCGCGAAGTGAACCATCGCTTGAACGCGAATATGGGTGAGGCCCGTAAAGAAATTGCGAGAACACGCGCGAAGCCACCCATGACGGTTGATCATAGCTGCGTTTTATTTCTGCGGCGACTTCACTGCGACGACGATCAACCTCTTGACTTGAAAATGCCGGCTGCGTGAGAACCTCAAAAAACAAATTCAATAACTCATCTTGGTCTTTTGAAAGCGCAGCGCTTGAGAAGTACAAATAGTCTTCGCCTGAACGACTTGAAAAATCAGTGCCCAATTGCGCAAACTGATCAGCGATTTCAGCGGCCGAGTGAGCCTTCGAGCCACGCTCAAGAAGCGAAGCCGTTAGACTCGAAAGACCAGATTTCGTGAGTGGATCGTCGGCCGAACCTGAGCGCACCAAAAGACCCACGCTCACATATGGGAGTGAATGATTCTCAACAGTCAAAATATGCAAACCATTCTTTAATATTTTTTCTGAGTGAGCCGCTAAATGGGCCTCTTTCACCGATGCCGATGAGCACGCCGTCAAGTGCGACAGTCCAAAAGCTGTAACCGCCAGGATCGCCACTAAGGATGTGATTTTAATTGATTTCATTTTTGACCTCCTGCTTTTACGTTTGAAGCCTTTGGCACACCGGGTACGATTTGCACTGTGTTGGTGATTGTCGGATTCAAATATTTATTGGCTACATCGCGAATTTGTTCGCGAGTCACATCCGTCATTTTATCAAGTTGAGCGAACAACTCGCGGTAGTCATTAAAGACGATTTCGTTATAAGCCAGTGCATGTGCTTTGCTTGAAACTGTCTGTAACCCACGTACGTAGCCAAGCAAAGTGGCGTTACGCACTTTGGTCATTTCTTTTTCGCTCACTAAGTCAGTTTTAACTTTTTTAAGTTCATTTTCTAAAATGGTGAGGCCTTTTTGCACGTTGGCACCTGGTACCCAACCCAAACCAAGTACCACATCGCCGCTGAGTTTATTTTCTTCGGCAGACATCGAGACATTTGTAGCCAGCTTTGAATCGTACACCAGAGTTTTAAATAATCGGCTCGACGGGCCACCTGACATGATATCGGCCAACATATCAAGTGCGTACTGATTTGAATCTCCGGCCTTAACACCTGGGTAGCCAATCAATGTCGAAACACCTTGAACTTCTTTTTCAAGTTTGGCGGTACGTGGAGCTTTCTGCTCAGCTTCTGCCGTTGGCTCAAAAGCCGGCAACTTTGAAGACGGAATAGGCCCATAATATTTCTCGATCAGTTTTTTTACTTTTTTGGTTTCGACATCGCCGACCACCACAACCACCGCATTATTGGGTGCATAGTGTGATTGATAAAATTCGCGAAACTCCTCGAGCTTCATCGCGTTTAAGTCGGGCATGTAACCTATGACCGGCCAGCTGTACGGGCTAGTTTTATAGCGAGTGGTACGAAATAACTCCCACAATGAACCACTGACACTGTTTTCGTAGCGCATGCGGCGCTCTTCTTTGACCACTTCGCGCTCGCTATTGATCATGCCTGTGTCGAATTGCAAGTTGTGCATACGATCAGATTCAATGTCGATGGCGAGTTCAACTTTGTCGCTTGGTAGATTGATATAAAAGCCAGTGTAATCTTCAGTTGTGAACGCGTTGAAGTTGGCGCCGTTGGCTTGCATCAAAGCGTTGAATTGAACTTCTGGGTGTTTAGCTGTGCCCTTAAACATTAAATGTTCGAAGAAGTGGGCAAGACCGGTGTGGCTTGGGCGTTCGTAACTAGAGCCGACGCGAAACCATTGTTGGTAACTCACGAGTGGCATTTTATGATCTTCGGCAATCAAAACCGTCAAACCATTTGGCAATTGATATTTTTCGACCGGAAACCGAATTTGATCACTGGGTAATGCGCTGACTGTTGTTTGAAGAAAAAAGCAGGCGAAAGATGCGATTAATAATCGAATCATAGAAGACTCCTCGGGTGAACCGCTTTGCAGATGAGCCTTTCATCTTGCAAATCGTTCTTTTGGGAGTCAATTTATTGCACTTGAAATTTAGTAAAATAGACGTTTTTAACAACGCCGCGCTTAAGATTATCGTTCAGGTATGCGATAATATCATTTTTCAATTTGAGCTTGCCTTGCACAGAATCGATGTCATCAAAATGTTTACCATTTAAAATGCGCATGATGGCGTCGCGGCCCTGGCCACCCATGGTTACCAATTCTTCAAAACCCTCTTTGTTGTGCATTTCAACACTCATTTCGACACGCACAAAACGACGAGGCAATCCTTCAAGGTTTGTATTGAATGAATCCATGTTGTACATAATCGCCGGCTCATCAAGCGTTTTACGAAATTCGACCATTTCTTTGTTGAGCTCTTCATCGAGGGCCGCAGGAGTTTTGTGACCTAATGTACCGGAATAAACCAAATAGGCTCCACCTAGGACCACGACCAAATTCACCGCCGCAAAAAGTAAAGATAGAATCTTTTTCAGATTGATCGGTGGCTTTGGACTTTGTGTTTGTTCGTCTGCCATAACAGATAAATTATCGGCAGATCAGACGAAGGTCTTGATGGTTTTCGGTAACCTAACGACTGAAGCCTTGAGTCAAAGTTAGAGAAACTGTCGAACAATTGACTGTCTGTTGCCAGGTGAATTTAATAAGAAATATGCGTTATTTACTTGTGGTTTTTATTCTCACTTTGAGATTTGGCGCTCCTGCTTTGGCTTTGGGCGATTCGGCTTCGGCGGCGACCGCAGCTCGAGCTGGCGACCCCATTGCCAAAGATCCACCGGCCGGGCTTGTACCAGATAATCTACTTTTGGTAGGTAATGCCTCATTTCATCCACCTTATTTGTTTGTAGCAGATAAAGAAGCTCGCACGCTCACCATCTGGGGCCACGAAGGTTCAACCGTCAAGTTGGTCGGATCTTACCCCATGGATATCGGCAAAAATAGCGGTGACAAAGTTTCAAACGGCGATGCAAAAACACCTGAAGGAATTTATTTTATTCAAGATCGCCTTGAGACAGCCAACACAAATTATGAAGACTACGGTATTCGCGCGTTCCCGCTCGATTACCCCAATTTCTTTGATCGCTTCGCCGGTAAATCGGGTTCGGGCATCTGGCTTCATGCCATTCCTGAAACAAAATCTTTGCTACGTGGTTCGCGTGGTTGCGTTGTGGTTCGAAATGAAATCATCACTAAAATCACTTCGATGATTAACGTGAAAAGAACACCAGTCATTATCACTGACAAAGTGAACTACATCACTCCAGAAGAATTGGCTCGCCAAGGGCAAGAGGCGAAAGACTGGCTTGAGAGTTGGCGTGCCTCGTGGGCAAACAAAGACATCGACAACTACATCAGCCACTATGCTGACAATTACAAAGGTCAGTATAAGAAATTAAAAATGAACAAGGCACAATGGCGCAGCTACAAGGCGTTTTTGAACAAGCAATATAAGACGATCAGCGTGACCGTACGCGACCCGGTGATCATTTCGCGCAAAGACGAAGCCATTATTCATTTCATTCAAGATTACAAATCTGCGGGCATTAACGACTCGGGCGAAAAGACCTTGTTTGTGAAGCGCAACCCCGCCGGTAAATTCGAAATTCTCACCGAAGTCTGGGGCACCCTCGGTCACGATGTGATTGATGAGAAGGGTGATACGATTAGCGCAGAAGCGAAGCGCTGATATACAACCGAAGCGCTAACATACGGCGAAGCGCTAAGTTTTAATTGTCATAGTCTCCCAGATAAATAGATTTAAGTTATTGTTTCGGCTTTTCACATAAAGGTAAAGACGTCAGTTTGGTTTATACCATCGGTCACATATTATTTTGTGCGGTCGAGCGGTGCCACTCACTCATCATACATATCGGTCTCCCTGTGTAGACGTCGGGCAGGTGCGTTGGTCCGAAGTTCCGGATATGTGCGTCGTCCCGACAGCTCGATAGGGATTTCATACACAATTATATTTCACCGACACCCCGAACGCGGCCATAGCCGCGTTTTGCTTTTCCAGCCTTTCACTCCCCGACAACTCCTGTGAAACTAAAAGCTATCAAAAACAAAGGGGTCAATTATGTGGCAAGCACAAGTCTGGGTGAAGTGGAATGACAAAGCTCCAGCAAAAGGCGATTGGAGTTGGTTAAAGGAATGGTCAGAAGTTCACACTGCATGGTCGATCATGGGTGACTGGGATATGCTTTTGACTATCAATGCAAAAAGCCCGGCCGATGTTGAGAACTTTATCTGGAACAAACTTCGCAAAAAAGATTGGGTTGCCAACACGCACACATCTTGGGCAAACCAAGTTTGGAGCAATCCAAATTGGTCATGGCAGAAATCAGGTTAAGCATATGAAAATCGCGATTTTCATATTATTTGGAATCATTTCATCTGTAGCCTTCGCAGATGAAATACTTATCGATTGCACAAAGCCGATCAAAAGTTTATTTAGTGAAAAACAGGATAAATATGTTCTTCAGTTAACAATTCCACAAAGCTCGAATCTGCAAATTGGTTACGGGAAAAAGTCAGTGGAGATCGGCCATTCGATGGTGACCACCTACTGCGCAGACGGCAAGCCGATGAAATCAGAAAAGCCAATCAAGTACGCCTGCTATTACGTAACTCCTGGCGATTTTCACAAAGAAAAAAACGCAGAGCTCAACATTCATGCAGCGCCAATCAAAAGCTACTATGACGGCCCGGACAGTATAACAATCCAAGTCACTACTGCCGGCCCGACCCTCGAATGTTCGGGGGGACCATCGCCAAGTCAGCAACCACTCACATTTTTCAATGAAATACTTAGGCAATCAGGCGCGAAGTTAGAGCCTATAGCGGCACCCTCGACCAAGGCTCAAACACCTGTGTCACCGGCGATAGCGCCAGCTGCGGGAAAATAGATTAGTTAATATCTTGTTTACCGAAAAGATCGTCCGCGCCGTCGGCATCGTCTTGATTATCAAGATCCATTTTGAGGGTTTGGCTTTCAAGGTCTGGCAAACTATCAAGATGCTTCTTGATATCAGCTTGAGTGAGAATTGACGCTTTCAAATTAATATCTGTCATGCGCGCATCGTGCTTCAAATTATCGATACACTGACGTAGACCAACTTTCACTGACTGCTCCTTGATAAAAGTCTAAATACTAGTTCCAGTAACGGGGGCCATTGCCACCACTACCGTCACGGCGGTCATTGTCTACCACCAATTTCAGCTTACGTCCATGAGAACGGGTCTGGCGCCGAACCATCAAATCGCGAATTCTCGGGCCCAATTTGATGATAAACCAACCGACGATGATACCGCCCAAATGCGCTAGATCGGCCACCTGGCCCGAAAGACCCTGCGACATGAGGTTCATGAGCGAAATACCGCCCATGATCATGACCATGTACTTCACCTTCATCGGAAAGAGCATGAGAAACAACACCACGCGCTCGCCAAACAGCACGCCATAAGCGAACAACAGGCCATAAATAGCACCTGAGGCGCCAATCATCGGTTCAGAAAGAGGGCCTGTTTTGTTGGTGAACAAATAGTAAGCAAAAACGCCGGCGCAATAGATTAGAGCCGCACCAATGCCACAAATCATATAATAAAAGAGAAAATATCGGCGCCCCCAATAGGTCTCAAGTTCGGCACCCGCCCACCAAAGCATCAGCATATTGATCAACACATGCGAAACATTGTTGGCGTGCAAAAACATATAGGTGAATGGCTGCCACAGCCAAAACTCGGTAAAAAAACGTGCAGGAACAAACCCAAACCACTGACTGATCCGGTCATCATGAAAAACAAAATTGCCGATAATGATAACGCCAATGATCCAAATCGCTAAATTAGCAACAACGAGCTTTTTCACCACTCCCGTAAAAGGCATCACTGAAATATCAGGCCTGTTCATCTCGACTTACCTTTGCCTTTGTACTCGCTAAGTTCAATCAATACTCCGCCTGTTGCTGCCGGATGCACAAACGCCACGTCACAATCGTGAGCACCGCGAAAGGGTTTTTCGTGAACCAATCGCAAACCCGCCTCTTTCACACGAGTCAAAGCGGTGTGAATGTCTGAGACTCGCAAACAAATATGGTGAATGCCTGGGCCGCGGTTTTTTAAAAACTTCGCGATGGTGCTATCGTCTGAAGTGGGCTCTAAAAGCTCGATGCGACACGAATTCGCGAGTTCAAACATTTGCACCCGGACTTTTTCTGAAGTCACCTCTTCGCTTGAGCTATCAGCACCCAAGCCGAGAGTGCTATAAAACTTCTGCCCTTCACTGAGTGAGTTAACGGCAATACCAACGTGATCAAATTCAAAAGTGATCACGTTTTTGAGTTTATTGAGCGCCGCTTCGTGAGACATAGAGTTCCTCCGACCCAACAATATTACAGCGTACCAAAATGTTTGGCATAGCGAGAATAGGTCTGGCCCAAATTTTCTGGCACAACCTTAGTCTCTGCAATGAGCGGAAAGAAATTCGTGTCACCCGCCCATCGCGGTATCACATGCCAATGCAAATGATCAGGCAATCCAGCCCCCGCAACTTTACCCATATTGAGGCCAATATTAAGTCCGTCGACCCCATATTCAGTTTTTATAATCTGAACGACCTGCTTTAATAACTTCTGCACATCTTGATGCTCTTGATCAGTCAATTCGGTTAAATCTGCACAATGGCGCGTGGGCAAAACCATTATATGCCCCGTATTGTAAGGAAATTTATTGAGCACCGCCATGGCGGTTTTATTTTGATACACACAAAGTGAGTCTGGATTAGTGCCTTGATCGCGGGCCTGACAAAAAACACAACCCTCAAAATGAATCATCTTGCGCACATAGCGTAGGCGCTCAGGCCGCAAAATCACATCGCGTTCTTGCGGCCACTTAAAATCCCAGTCAGCTGATTTCTTAATTGCTGACTTTTTCGCGACAGTTTTTTTACCAGCAGACTTTTTTGCCATCTATCGATCACCCATCGAGGCCAATGCACCTGGCAATAACAACAACGGTTGACCCCAAAATCGCGAATGAAGCAAATTGCGAATGGGTTCTTCTAGCCCCGGAATTTTTGTTTTCTGATCAAGTAACTCAGCCAAATACCCACCACGTTTCGCAGGTGGAGTGAAAATCTCAGGCTCTTCTCCCACCCCTGCCAACTGACCGATCAATTTTTTAGCATCATTCAATGTGCCGATTTGATCAGCGAGATGCATCGAGATCGCGCGCTCGCCAGTGAACACCCGCCCGTCAGCAATCGCTGAAACTTGCTCAAGTGGAATATTTCGCCCGCTCGCCACGGCCTGTTTAAATTGGCCGAGCACTTCATTGGCCATCGATTGAAAAACCTGCTTCTCATCATCACGCATGTCGCGATACTCAGAACCTGAATCCTTAAATGCGCCGGTCTTAATCACATAGCGTTTGATTTTCGCCCACTCATATAATTTTTCAAGGTTAGCGAACTCCATAATCACGCCGATCGAACCCAGTAAGCTGCCTGGATTTGTTACGATCTTATCGGCTGCAACCGCGGCATAAAATGCGCCACTTGCTGCCAGCGAAGACACCGAAACCACCACAGGTTTTTTCAGTTCATCTCGCACGCGCTTAATTTCGGCGTAAATCTCTTGGCTCGGCCCAACAACGCCGCCCGGAGAATTAATTTGAATTAAGATGCCCTTGATTTCGTCTTCATCAGCATATTTATCAAGATCATCGAGAAAATCTTTGCCATCTAAAATTACGCCCTCAAGTTGGAGTAATAAAATAGAATTTTCGGCGATTTTCGGCTCTTCGAGATGAAGCTGCTCCATCAAACCGCGCATCGAGAGCATGCAGCCGGCGAAGAAGAATATAATAATGACGATGACCACGGTGCCGATAAACTTGCGCATTTGGACCTCAAGGGTGAATTAACTTCTACCGCCGCTGCGGCGGTAAACGAAGTACGAGTAATACTTTACGAAGAGAGTCGCGGTAAGCCAAGTTGTTACACTAATTTAAACGGGGCGCAGCGCACGCGAGGTCACGTTCTTTACAGGGCTGCCTACATGCATACTGAAAACAGCTACGGTCGCCGAAACTCGCCGACTCGCCAGTCAAACTTCACCATGAAGTAAGCTTGGTCACGAGAAAAGCCTTCGCTTCGGCGGCACTCGAAGAATTCAATTATTTTGGCGAACAGCTGTACCGATACAAGTGGTTATCTTTTGCTTTCGTAGAAACAGAAAAACCTATCGCCTGACCCAACTTGACGGTCAGCTTATAGGCGCCCCCATCAACTTTAAAGAGCGACGATTCAACCGGTAGGCGCTTGGTATTTCTGTACGCAATTTGACGATCAAAGCCAAAATCTTTTGCCGGAACCACGACCCACTCAAATATCAAGTCTTGGCTTTCGCTCGACGCCATTTTTATAATTGAATAAGAGTTTACGCCCGTATATGTCACCATCGATGTCGAACCATTAACTGTAATGGAGTCAGTATATGAAGCTACCTGATGATCGACAGAAAGTTCGCATTGCATAGCCGACGAAACAGAACCCACAGCCAAAAATCCCAACAAGCAAATTATCTTTAAAAAATTCATCGCCCCCGCTTTCTGATTTGAGGGCATAACGTAGCAAACCATGGCCTGTTTTTCGCCAAATATTTTTTTGACGCAAGAGAATCTGCCACGTGGCAAGATCGTGTCTGCGCGCATCATCTATGCGGCCGAGAAATTTGCGGTACAGACTATTTAAAGTCAACGAACTGAGAGTCCCAGCCACATGCTTCTTTCAGCTTGCGATTCCATTTATGGATGTCAGTTTCGCTGTCACAAAATGAACCTTTAAGTGCCGCACAAATACCAGATTCAACTGACTTCATATCACTGCAAAATGAACCGCCACCCGCGATGCATATGCCCTCACCCATGCTTTTTACGCTGTCGCAAAACGATTTATTATTGCCGGCGCATATCGCCTGACCTGGGGTTTTTATATCTGAGCAAAAAGTGCCGTTATATCGTTCGCATGTCTCGAAAATATACCTATAATTGACACAGCAACTAACGTCACAACCAACCAAGATCTCATCTGGCACTCACTTTCTTCAAAAGACCCACAATCTACCGGAAAAAACCTCAGTTCGCCCCTGTCACTATTCTGACACTTTGTGAAAAAAAACCCCAAGTGTTGCCACTTGGGGTTCCAATTTCACTTATATTTTGCTTTCAGACAGCAGCTACTGACGTAGCTGATTACGTGTCAGTTTTCTTCGCGACTTCTTTCAACGCGTCACCGAAAAGGTCGCCGAAGCTTGTTTTCGAAGAGGCGGTCGCTTTTTTGACGTAATCCGCAACATCGGCTTTTGATTCGCGCAATTTCACGAGTTTTGCACTCAATGCGATTTTGCGAGCATCTTTGTCGATCGAGATCACTTCAGCGCGAAGAACTTCATCCACTTTTACAACGTCTTCTGGCTTATCAACGCGTTTCATTGAAAGTTCAGAAATGTGGATCAGACCTTCTACGTTTTCAGCGAGTTCAACAAACACTCCGAAATCAGCTGTCTTCACGACTTTAACATCATGTTGAGAACCGATTGGGAAGCGTTGATCAACAACTGACCATGGGTCAGCTTCAAGTTGTTTTACGCCAAGGCTAAAACGTTCGTTTTCAATATCGACGCCCAATACCACTGCGCGAACGCTTTGGCCTTTGGTGAACATTTCAGATGGGTGATTGATGCGCTTAGTCCACGAGAAATCAGATACGTGAACAAGACCATCAATGCCTTCTTCGATACCAACAAACACACCGAAATCAGTGACAGACTTCACTTCGCCTTCAATGATTGTGCCCGGTGGATAAGATTCTTTTAACTCTACCCATGGGTTCGGTTGAAGTTGTTTTAGACCCAAGCTGATGCGACGGTTTGTGCCGTCAACTTCAAGAACTTGAACTTCAACTTCTTCATCTTGCTTCAACACTTGATTTGGGTGTTTTACGCGTTTAGTCCAGCTCATTTCTGAAACATGGATCAAACCTTCAACTCCTTCAGCCAACTCAACAAAGGCGCCGTAGTCAGTCAGACTTACGATGCGACCTTTAACTTTTTGACCAGGTACGAACTGTGCTGCCACAGCCATCCATGGGTCAGGTTTAAGTTGCTTAAGACCCAAACTGACACGCTCTTTCGAGTTGTCATATTTAAGAACCATCACTTCGATTTCATCACCAACATTGAGGACTTCTGATGGGTGCTTAATGCGACCCCAGCTCATATCAGTGATGTGAAGTAGACCATCCATGCCGCCAAGATCAATGAACGCACCGTAATCGGTGATGTTCTTCACGATACCGCGTACATGAGAACCCTCTTTCATAGAATCGAGAGTTTGTGAACGCAAGCTTTCGCGCTCCTGCTCAAGGAGTGCACGACGTGACAATACGATATTGCCGCGGCGTTTGTTGAACTTGATGACTTTGAACTTGTACGTTTTGCCGATGAATTGATCCATATTGCGAACTGGACGCAAATCAATTTGGCTGCCTGGTAAAAATGCTTTCACGCCGATATCGACGCTCAAGCCGCCTTTTACTTTCGCAATGATCGTACCTTCGATCACTTCTTCGTTTTCAGCTGCACGCGAGATGTCGTCCCACGCACGTAGCATGTCAGCTTTGTCTTTTGACAAAACAATCATGCCGTTTTCATTTTCAATCTTATCAATATAAACTTGCACTTCTTGGCCAACATCAACGTTGCGCACGCCTTCAACCACGCGGAATTCACCGATTGGAATGAGACCTTCGCTCTTATAATTAATGTCTACCAGCACATAGTCGTCTTGAACTTCAACGACTCGTCCACTCACTACGTCGCCGACTTTGAAATCGTTTTTATCGACCTCGTCTTTGAATAGTTTTTCGAACGACTCAACATCGGGTCGTTTTTTGTCGAAAGTGAACAGACTCGGGTTCGCAGGAACCTGGTCATCTTGGGCGTCAAGTGCAGCCAACACCTGTTCCAAGGCTGCCTTCGCTTTTGATTTTTGTGCCTTATTAGTATCTGTCATGTGCAATCATTACCTCCTGTGGGAAGTCCGCTCACGCAGACAGAAGGGTGAGTTCGGTCAGCGAGGTTTCATTCCACTATTTTTATTCCCCTTGCGGGGTGAGGTACTTATAGAGGGCTTAGGCTTTGTTGGGCAAGCTGTTTTCGTATAATCGCGTCAACCTGGTCAACGACCTGGTCGAGGTTTAAATCTGAGGTATCAATCACTTGCGCATTGGGTGGTATTTGCATGGGGGCGACGGTACGAGAGCTATCCTGATGATCTCGTTTCACCTGGGCCTGCTTGGTCTCTTCGACATCTTTACCCTGTTCAAATGCTCGACGCTCAGCGCGACTGTGGGTTCTAGCCGTCACAAAGAGCTTCACGTGGGCGTTGGGGAACACCACGGTTCCACAATCACGGCCTTCGGCCACTAAACCGTTTACATTCTCTGCACATTGCCGTTGGGCCTTAAGAAGGTTTGTACGAACCTTCGGAAACTGACTGACCTGGCTAGCCGCAGAGCCATTTTCTTCACGATAAATTTCACTGGTCACATCACGATTATGCAAATATACCAAGGTCTGTTCGGGGTCCATTTGAACGCGCCAAATCGAAGACTGACAAAGGTTCGCAAGGGCCTCTTCATCGTCGGTGGCAACGCCTTCGTGGATCGCCACATAGGCCAAACCACGGTAAAACGCGCCGGTTGAAACCCACTGCCAACCATAGCGCTGAGCTATTAGTCTGCTGACTGAAGTCTTACCTGACGCCGCCGGGCCATCGATGGTGACGATTATATTTTTGGCGATGCTATTATTTTCGCCGATACTATTTTTGGATGCTGACCGCATAAGAAAATTAAAATAGGATGCCCGACATGTCCTGGTCAATCGGATTGCACTTCGGCGAACATTTCGCTGACGTCGTCGCCCATCAAAAAGACGCTATAGAGCAAGGTCTCCATAAGCGACGTATTTTTTATTCGCAGATGAGCCCTGAGTCAGCGCTCACACAACTATTTGCTGATCTTAAAGTCGACACCATTTCAAAGGCCACCATCTTTACAAATTGGCCGCTTCGCATTGCTAGTTCAAACTTGGGCGGGTCGGCGGCGATGTTAATGACGGCTGGCTTTGAGAACTGGCTTGAAATGAGTGCTCCTATCGTTCGCCGCGAATTTAATAGTTCACCTTCTCGTCATGAAATGCCCATCGACCGTGAACTCATTTTGGGAGTCTCTGAACGCATCAATGCCGAAGGGCACATTGAAAAATTAGTCGATGAGGCCGAACTAGAATTCTTGGCGGCGAAACTTGAAATGCACAAAATCAAAACCCTAGCCGTTTGTTTTATGCATTCTGCGAAAAACAACGAAAATGAAAAGCGCGCCAAAGCGTATTTTGAAGGCAAAGGTTTTCGAGTTTATGTCAGCTCTCGATGCTCGCCTCTTGAGCATCAATCTGACGAAAAGCCAAGATTTTGGGCTGCGACCTTGAGTGCCTATGTGGCCGAAACATTTTTTAGTCGGCTTAAAAAAGTTCAAGATGCCTTGGCCCCTTACACCACTGAGATATTTTTGGGTCAGCACCCAATAAAAGAAATCATTGATGGCCATATTTCACCGTTAAAAACCACGCATGGGTATTATGACATTCTTGCCGACAATTTAACTCGCACCTCGGGCCTTTTGTATGCTGGATTAGAAGAGTTCGCGTTCTTTCCGGGTTACGAAAAGCGAAACAAGACTTGGCCGTCGCCCTATGGACCCGTTGCCATACCGCACGCGACCCATCATTTGACACGTATTCAGCCATTGATCACCTTGGGTAGCAATTTTCATTCGCCCATCGCATTTGATGAAGACGGTTTAACATACGACCCAGGCCCCATGGTTTTCGGCCGTGGTCTCACACCCACATTCTTTGACATTCTGGCTTTACAGTCTGACTTAGTGCCAACGCTCGGGATCACTGAAAAATTCAGTGACCGTGGCCGCAGCCGTTTGGCTGAACAATTCTCGGCTTATTCTCGCACACTTTCAGATGATTCAAGGCTGTCAGGTCCCGACCTTGCGACCCTTCTTTTCAATATGGCCACAGAGATGATGACTGACGAGATTCGTAATTGGTATTTACCAAATCGATTTCAAATCATCGGCCCGCTCGCAAATGTTTTAGCGAAACCTCTTCAGGCTGAAATTATCGACGATGAGTTTTTGCCCCTCAAGTTGGCCATTCGTGAAAAGGGAATCATATGAAGCGCCTAAACTCTCTTCGTCTTGCTGAGAAATGGCGCAGTCTTTTTGAACCACTTCGTCGGACCGCTTTTTTAACTTCTGATTTTGAACTTTTGTATTTAAAGACCGAATCATTGGCCGATGTGGGTACGCTACCTCAGTGCGCCGAAGTCAGCCAAAAATATATGCAGTTGCAAGATGGCGACATCATTGTAACCAGCGACCCCTACTCGGGCGGCACCGTCGTTTCATCGCCGACTTTAGTCATTGGTATTGGCAACCGAACACAAAAAGGTGTGACCGCAGCCGAGTTTTTATTGGCATCAAGAATCACCTCTTTGCCTCGGATCAACGATGCCAAGACAATTGACGAAGAGGGGTTACGCATACCCCCTACTCCATTTTATATACGCGGCGAACCGAATGTCGCCATTATCGAAGCATTGCGAAGTCACCCACTTGCTACTAAGAATTTTGTTGAAGAGCTTGAGGCCGAGGCCAAAAAGTTAAAACTCGTACGCGAACGAGTTAAACTCGAGATAACAAAAGAATATATGTCGAGAACTGCGCTTCGTCAGTTTCTAAGCGAAAGCGGTAAAGAGTTTGGCCGAATTATTGATGAGCTTTCTGTCGGAGTTGGAACATACGAACTTGGCATCAGTCCCAACGAGACAATTAAGGTTCGCGCCGAGATTCACGAAGGACAAGTGTTTTTTGATTTCACCGGAACCACCGCCGGCCAAAACGTTTTCATGACCGATTCTGCCACCATGGGCGCTGCCGTGGGGGCATTGATCAGTATGCTGGGCAAATCGATTCCGATTAACTCGGGAGTGCTGTCGAAAATTGATATCAAATCGCCGAAAGGTAGCCTGGTGAATTCAGCATTTCCGCGCCCATTGTATGTGGGCCACACCGACGGTCTTTCGCTGTTAGCAAACGCAGTGACCTTAGCGCTCGGTCGAATTGATCAAAAGTTGGCTTGGGCCGCATCCGGATGGTCACATTGCGCAATGGAAATTCGCTTTCAAAATGGACGACATGTCGGCATTTGGATGCCGGTCGGAACGGGTGCTACCCGCAAAGCTCCTGGAATTGATTGTGTGCATATTTGGCGACGACTTGCTCTGCCCGATTCAATCGAGGACGGTGAAAAGCAATTTCCGGTGCAAGTGACGCACATTGGGTTTCGCTCAAACTCTGGCGGCCCCGGCAAATATGCAGGCGGACGAGGTGTAGCGGCCACGGTTAAAATGATCGAAGATGTTGAAATTGCATGGAACTACCTTGATGCCCTACACAAGCCTGAAGGTGTGGCCGGCGGCAAATCTGGGCAGGGACCAGAAATTGTCATCCACTCTATCGATGGAACAAAAACTAGTTTGCCAACTCGCGGTCGACAAAAACTTCGCCGTGGCGACATGATTACCATTTTATCGCCAGGTGGTGGTGGGTACGGCGCGCCCGAAGAACAACCGACACAATGAACGTGAGTGTGAAGTTATGAACGATCTTTTTAATTTTAGAAATGTGGCCCATTTACCCACTCGCAACCAGCAAAAATTGCGAGCAGGAATTGTCTACCGGACCGGCAATATCACCCATATTTCTCAAGAGACTGCCAATCAGTTACGTCACGAACTCAATATCGGCACCTATGTCGATTTTCGAACCACAGACGAAATCAAACAATTCGGTCGCCCTGATGCCTTAATTGAAGCTGGAATTCTATGGCGCAATCTCGAAATCGATACGAAAGATGCCGATTTTGAGAGTGAATTAAGACCAAAAGTAAACGACTGGGTAAAACTTTATCATCGCATTTTTGAGCGCAACATAGAAAACTGGGTCAAATTTTTGCGAACATTTTTAGAAGTCGACCATGCCGTCATCTACGGCTGTCTTTTCGGCAAAGATCGCACGGGTGTGGCGACGTCATTTTTACTCACCACACTGGATGTGATGGACGAGCATATTCAAAAGGATTTTTCTTTAACCACCGAAAATATGTTCTCAAAGTACAGCGAGCGTTTTTCAATCTTTTGGCAAGATTCACCGTTGACACGAGACGAGCGCATTCAGTACTTCTCAACGGCACACCCAGAGATCATTGCTAAATTTGGCGAAATCATTCGCCGCGAAGACGAATCCTTTCAGAAGCTTTTAGTTTCGGCTGGGTTTACCGAACAATTGCAAACCCAGCTTCGTGAAAAACTACTAGTCGATTGATTGTCGATGGCGCCCCGGCCCAGACACATCAGGCGTTTTTTTTATTTTCATCATCATATAGGCGTGAAAGAAAAAGGCGATCACCCATTTGACCCAAATGGCGGTGGCGCCGTGTTCGTAGGCATAAAAACCCGTGGTGACGGCCGTAAAAATTCCGAGTGCATGAAGATGAATTCTATGTGGCATGACAATCGACACCAGAAAAGTCGCAGTTGATATCCAGCCAATGATCTCGACGAAGTTAGAATACATAATTAGTCTTCATGATTTCGATACTTCCATAAAAGACGGGCCATCATACAAAGCGTAAATACAATAGAAATGACCAACCCATAACCATAGCCTTCGCCTGGATTGTTTGAGTAGGCGCTGCCGAAATATAAAATCAAAAACTTACCCAGCAACATCGGCGTTACAAACCCGATAATCAATTCGGTGACATTAATCTTTTGTTTTTTACTTTCTTCGTCCACCGGATAATTATAAAATTTATTTTACTCCAGTAAAGGTGCATTGAGTCTCTGTGAATCACTGATCAGCAATCACTGATCAGCAAGCTTCAATTGAGCCCATAAAACTTTAGAATTTATCGATTTTGGCTAACAAAGTGCACGAGTAAAACGAAAGCAAAATCGCTATAAAAAAGCTCATGCTATGTCTTCTGACGCACACTTACACACCTCCAATCATTTCATCGTCGAATTGAGTGAAGGCGTTGACGAGTCTAAAGGCGAGAAATGGTTATTTTCGTCTGGGGCAGAGATTGAAATGTGCAGGTGTGAGGGCTAGACCATTTGGTGCATACCCCTTACACAGCACCTCACCGTTATAAATACGCTGATGGTTTTGGTCATAAATAGCAATTTTTCGAGCTGACTCCCGCTCTAGCAAAGTGAACCCGTGACATTTCGCGTGCGTGATTTTCTCGCTCCGAAATTCAACTGGTATCTCGCTAGATCGTTTGTACGCGAAATCCATCGAGTTGAGGTTGTACCTGTGACCTTGAAAGTAAATGGTCCAATCCGTTCCAGCACTTCGATGAGCGACGCTATAAACACTCGCATCTGCACTTATGCACTCCTCAATACCCGACCCTTTTATTTTGTAGCTTGGTGAATCGCCGCCATCTCTAGCACAGCCAACAAAACAAATGCCCAATCCAAATACGAAAAGAAGCTTCACCGAGACCCCCGAAAGTTAAACAATGATAAAACCCCGTTCTTCTTTAGCGGTCAACAATCACAGTGATCGCAACTGACAATTTCTGCCATTCGACATACCCAGGGTTTTACTCCGCAACAATCAGAAAGAATGTTGCGAGAACTATCGCAATTGAAAAGCAAATAGCAATGACTTCGTGTGAAATTACACTAGCTCGGTTTTCAATTGCGCGAGATACGTTTTCATCACTTCAACTCGGCGTAAACCTTCTTTTTGACCCGCCACCGTTTTTAGGGTTTTTGCGACCTTAAAAAGTTTCTTATAGAAATGATCGACCGTGTAGATCTGATCGTCAGGTTCTCGATCGTCGCAAAAAGGGTCTACTGCGCTGTAGAATGGACTCTTTAAAAGACCGCCTGTGGCGAAACAACGGGCGATACCAATGGCGCCCAATCCATCAAGTCGGTCGGCATCTTGAACAATGCTCGCTTCAATAGTTTTGGTTTCAATATTGGCGCTGAAACTATGGGCCTCAATGGCATGGGCGATGGCGTCGTGGTGCTCAGCCGGATACCCAATCGAACTTAAGAATTGAATCGCCGCTTCAGCCGATAGCTTCGAGGCCTTCGAGCGTCGCGGATCATTTTTCGGCACATTAACAAAATCATGCAGCCACGCCGCCGGCACGACGATGTCAGCGTTGGCATTTTCAGATTGGCAAAGCTGTTTGGCGGTTTTCACCACTCTTTTAAAGTGGAGTATATCGTGTGACGGATCTTCAGCCGTCGCAATTTCAGCGATTTTACTTTCGAAAAGGGCTTCCCAGTCTTTTTGCATTATTTCTTATGTAGAAGCGATTGAAATTTCACTGCCTGGCCTTTTTGCGTGCCTTCGGCCGTCAGCGCGATCTGTTGAGCGCCTTGGATCTCGTATGTGATCTTACGCGGAAAATCGTGCGTTGGGTTTTCAAATACCACACGAGTTTTTGTCACTTCAGTTCCTGTAAATGAAACGCCGGGCTGGCCAAATGGCATCGGCGTGAGCGTCAAACCTTTTTCAGAATCTTTAATTTGGATGAACTCATAAAACGAAACTTGATTTGTTTTAGAGTCAGTCAATTTTGAAACACCTAAAACAAGACCGCCAGTTGGTTCGGTGAAGTTGATCTCAAAAATCCCTTCAGCTGAGTTGCTTTGCCATGCGCCTGACATCCATTTTAGAGTGTCGAGTTGAGCGGCTGCGCCGGCCCAGGTTGGTAAGCTAGCTAAAAGAATCGCTAAAAAAAGAAGTTTATTTTTCATCTTATCCCCTAAATTTTAAGTGCACTTTTTTGTTGTTACAGGAATCTATTGGTGCCGACAAGGATAAAAATCAAGGAGAATAGCGTTGCCAAGTTTTCGCCAGATTGTTTTGCGTCGATGCGCAGGTGCATAGCTGCGTAGCCAATTGGGCTACAAGAATTTTTCTTTGAATCAGTAAAAAACATTGACGCGTTTTCGTGCCCTCTCACAGCCACTACACCGCACGTCCGGCTCTATATGCCAGTTACTGTACACACGAGAAAAAGAGGCAGGTTAAACGCTTATCGTTGATTCTACAGGTATGTCCTCGAGTGTCCGGCCGTTTCGAAATTAAATGCCAAGTGTCATCGATAAAATTCATTTTAAAAACTCGTGATAGATCAAAACAAGTCTTTCAGGAGGTAAAAATGAATTTAAAGTTTCTATCAAATGACGAGTTGCTGTTAGGTACTAAAAAAGTTGTCGCTCAAGAGCGAGAAATTCTTGTCGAAGTCCTTCACCATTTAAAAGAAATCGACGGACGACAGTTATATCTTAAAATCGGCTACTCGAGTCTTTGGGCCTATTGCACCGAAGAGCTCGGATACGCCGAGAGTTCAGCGCAGCGGCGAATTGAAGCTATGAGAGCCATCCGCGATTTGCCAAAGCTTGAAGAAAAGATCGAATCAGGAGTCTTGTCACTGTCAAATATAGCAAAGGCTCAATCGACATTGCGAAGACACCGGCAATCAGCGGTTGCTTTGGCCAAAAACAATGAGAAGGCTCAGTACCTTGGCGAAAATGAGAAACTCAGAATTTTTGCCCAGCTTGAAAATAAAAGTCAAATCGAAGCTGAAGCGATTTTGGCTTGTGAGTTTCCAGAAATAGCTAAAGTGAACGAGCGAATTCGCAAGATCAACAGTGAAGAAACTGAAATCAGATATGTCGCCTCAAATCGGCTAATTGATAAATTTGAAAAGATCAAATCGTTCTTTTCACACCAAAATCCAAACCCCACACAAGCCGAGTTAGAAGAAATGATGGCGGATCTTGTTATTGCTCATAAAGATCCAACGGCTAAAGCGCAGCGACAGACGAAGATGCCAAGAGAAAACGCTAAGGCTTGCGACAAATCGAAACTGGCTGAAGATAAACCCACAAAAGAGACGAATTTACCGCCCCTAGAGCGGCAACCCTTTCCGCCGCACGGTCGGGAAAAAAATCGCTATATCCCGGTGCGAACTCGGTCACAAGTGTGGCGAGACGCAGAATGTAGATGTGAATTTCTCGACCCAAAAACTCAAAGGCGATGTAACAGTCGGCATAAATTAGAAATAGATCATGCCTATCCAGTTGCTTTTGGTGGTTCTCATGCGAGAGAAAACCTGCGTCTGTATTGTAGGGCTCACAATGTGCTGGATGCTCGAGAGGCAACGCTGATGGGATGATTTTAAGTCAGCTCGGAATGAGTCGGATTTTGCAATGAAGAGATTCCTATATTGAGCGCTGTTTTTGATCTCATTCGAGTTTCCGTTGAGCGTTCGGCAACAATTTCCGGCTCAAAATCAAACAATTAAGTAAAACTTCCATTGGGTAGCAAACAATAGCGACTGAGTTCGATATCAATTTGGTCTCCATTTTGCTGACTCTGTATTTGTTCAGAGACTCTTAATTGGAGACGGTTGTATGTTTAAGATATTTGTGTTTGCCGCATTTGTTGTCGCATTGATTCCGTACTCAAACTCAGAGGCTGGATCAATTTCACCTTGCCAGGCTCAATGCGTTGGTCAGTTTATGGAACACGCCCAATGCGCGCTGTATCCTGGCGTTCTTAATTTCTGCACAAAATTTTCTGATGCGACAATTGGGAATGTATCTAAAAGGGCCTTACGATGCTTTCAAAATTTGGGGGCAAACAATGACGCACTTTTAGTATGCATGGCGGGAGGGATGTCTTCGTCTTCTGGATGTTCAGATTACGAACGAGATAAATCTGAAATTGCTAGTCTCGCTGCCAAATGTGAAACGGGGAATAATGATAAAACACCCGCCTTAGATGAAACTTCAAATGCAACGGCGCCTAAAAATACGGTTACGGAAAAGCTTAACGTAGTCACGACTGAAACAATACCTCCCTCTAAAAAACCACTGGTGATTAACGAAAAAACACTCAACGGCTATAATTTTAGATTGATCGAAACAGATGAGAATAGTGAAACTTGCGCTTACGCCGCAACGAAGGAAGAGCACCATTTGCTCAGTGGCTCGTCAAATTTAATCCACATTCAATTGCCTTGCTCTGTTGGACTCGAAAAACTTGAGCCAAAAAAATTAACGGTAATTATCGGTGGTGAATGGCAGGCTGGATCGCCATTTTTAGTTCAGCATGTGACTCAAGGTCAAACTATTTGGGACCGCCCATAAAACGTGACCCAAACCACTTGTGAACTGACTTTTTTATGTCAAGAAAAACGCTGACACCTGCTGCGCTCCAACTTTGCCCAATCGAACTACAAAATCCGCACACCTTGCGCTCCCAGCGCTGTGCGAATCTCTTCGATATGCTGACGATTCTTAGTCTCGAGAGAAAAAGTAATTCGCGTTTCGCGAATCTGGAGAACCGGGTCGATGCGATCGTGTTCGACCTGCAAGATATTCGCTCCGGTTTCAGCAAGAATCTTAGTCAATCGGCTCAATGAGCCCGGGCGATCGTCGACCACCACAGAGATCTTCACCATTCGACCGTTGCGAGTTAAACCGCGATCTAAAATCTCAGCCATCAACGTCAGATCAATATTACCGCCGCCTAAAACAACGCAAGTTTGTGAGCCTAGTTTTTTGCCAAGCTGACGAGCCGCCGACAATGTAGCAGCGCCTGACCCTTCGACGACGCACTTGGCGCGCTCGAGCAAAAACACAATAGATTCAGCGATATCATCTTCAGACACAGCGACAACGTCATCGACAAGGCCTCGAATATAGTTGTTGTACATTTCGCCGCTCGGTTTTTTTACCGCAATACCATCAGCGATCGACATGCAATTGCGCGACAGATCTGGATTTTCGCCTTTGAATAATTGCGACATCCCCGGAGCGTTGGCGGCGACAGCGCCGTATACTTTTATTTTTGGATTTAATTTTTTCAAGGATGTGGCGATGCCAGAAATCAATCCACCACCACCAATGGCCACCACGACTGAATCCAAATCTTTAACTGCTTCGTGAATTTCAAGCCCTATGGTCCCTTGGCCTGCCATCACCAAAGGGTCTTCAAAAGGGTGAATGAAAACGGCGCCCGATGAAGCTTGAATCTCTTTCGCCTTCTGAAAGGCTTCATCGTAAATCTCGCCATGAAGAATAACGTTGGCACCGTAATTACGAGTGGCTTCTTGTTTTACGATTGAAGAGGTCGTCGGCATCACAATGGTCGACTTAACGCCAAGCTTAGAAGCACTGAGTGCCACACCTTGGGCATGATTTCCGGCCGAAGACGCAATCACTCCCCGCTTTTTCTCGTCTTCTGACAAAGTCGAAATTTTATTAAGAGCACCGCGAATTTTAAAGCTGCCCGTTAACTGCAAATTTTCGTATTTCAAAAATGCAGACGTGCCGAGTAGCTGACTAATTGGAGTTGAAGCTTCAGTGGGCGTTCGTCGAGCCACACCCGAAATGCGCTCGCGGGCGGCATAGACGTCATCAATTGTGATTTTCATTGGCCCAGATTAGAACTAAAAACTCTCCCAGTACACTGTTAAGCCTTGAAGCGGTGCAAACTCACCGTCTAGTGGCAATGCGCGCAATGTGCGGTCGCTCCCTATCGGAGTGAAACGATCATCAAAGTAATGAAACTTGGCCATCGGCTTTGAGCAATTGTCACATCGGTCTATGTGATTGTTATTGTCGACATGGTTGAGCGCGCCGCAAATATGGCAGCGCCGAAAATAAATTGGTTTTTCCATATACCGTTCTCTCGCAGTTCAATCCACCCGCGGCAATGCCCTCGCCACGTCAGATAAATTAGTTTTTTTAGAATGGAGAAACGGAACTCAACCGAACACTCTTATAGCTAGGTCTAGTATAGATCGACGCCGCACAAGACTCCACTACTGAATTGTTAAGTTCCTAATATCACTATGGAATGGTGTAAAATGACTTTTCGCATCATGAGCTCAGAGCATAAACCCAAATGAGTTCAAGGCCGTTCTGTGTTCCGTCATCGAACGGCTCAAACGGTGGCAACGAAACTTGTAAATAACACGATGCGTAAATGACCAATTCTAGCGATTCATCACTAGCTTTGACGGTGCCATATACTGCGCTGGAGAGCTCGCTATGGCCGTCAGCTCTTCTGTTGCGCCCAAACTGTTAGCGTCATCTTGCCTAGCCTTAAGCTCGCCAATCATGCGTTTTAAATCGCGACATTTAAATGCCGTCATCGCCTCAGCTGGTGTGTGCGCCACATTGCCGGCCATGAAACCTATTTGAGCCACGTAAGATGTCGACTCGACAAAAAAAGTATATGCCACCTGGCTACCGCTCAGACTAATGAGGCCGGGCACGCGCAACATTTGACCCGAAATTAGAATTTCACATTGAGCGCCCGGATGAAGCGGGTCTGAGGCTGACGCGGTTTCTATACACTCAAGTGTCTGTGTACCCTCGGTAATCACCACGTTGCCTGTTGGAGTGTTCTGGGTGCAGATTTGCTTCCACGCCTTTGCTCCATCAGAGGCTTGCTCTTCGTGACAAGTAAAACTGTGAGCGAACGATTTGCCGAATCGACCAACGGTGAGACCAAAATCGTATGTTCCGTCAGCGTCGGGCGCCGAATACCTCGCGTCTTTTACCCAATTGCTAAATTTTTGAAAGAGTGAATTGTCGCGAAAGAGTGCCTTCACTTTTTCTAAGCCCTCGCTCTGCGAAACCGCAAAGTTGATTTGAATCTCGAAGTGCGAACCGCGTAGGTTCACTTGCGACATAATTTCAGGTCTTGCCGACCAACTCTCTTCAACATTATCGGTCGTCGCAAACGCCGTATTGCTGATGAGACACATAAGAAAAATAGCAGGTGAAAATTTCAACGCTAATTTGTTCATACTTACCCCATATGTTCGGGCTGAAAATATCTTTGTGCTTCAGCGGATCTAGAGAGCAACCTTTATGCCGTTGGCTAGCTTGAACGGCTGGCGCCTAGGTGGCGATGACTTATGAGTGGCGCACTATAGTAAGTTATTTTTTTAATTTCAATGCGCAATTAAGTCACAAAAAATTACGCATGCTTATTTTTCGCCAAAGCCGCGACCGCCGATTCAATTTTACTGAGAGGAATATCTTCAATGCACGGAAAGCGATCTTTGAATTGAAATTGACAGTTGTGATGACAGTTGAAACAGGGGCGCTCGTCAAATATGGCATTGAGTGACGGATCTGTGGCATGAAAGTGAGCGAAGTTACCACCTGGCATAATCATCACTGTAGGGCGACCGAGCATCCATGATGCGTGACCAAGCCCCGTCTCATTAGTCAAAGTGAGTTGAGCTCCGGCAATAAGCGAGAGCGACTCAAGCAGCGAAGTGGCACCGGTAAGATCTTCTAAATTGTCGTAGCTACCTTTTAACTTTTGCGCTGAGAGAATCACTCCCGGCATTTTGTATTTGGCGGCAGTTCGACTGGCCACCGACAATATGTCATCAGTGCGATAAGTGCGTCGAGGGTCGCCGGTGTCGGGCAAAATACAGAAGTACGGGTCTTGACGCTGACTCTTTAATTTTTTAGCCGGTAATATTGGTCGAGTTTTATCTGGAGTCAATTTTTTCTCGAGCGCCAATTCAATCAGCAAATGCTCTTTTCGATGGGCTCCGCAAAGATATTTTTTATCAATCTCAGTGTCAGGCGGGTGCGCACTGAGGGCGGTGTAAAATCGCGAATGACGGCGTTTCTTAGGAGCGGGGTCATCGGTCGAAACCATGCGAATTTGATTTTTCGATGCACTTTTTAAAACCTGCGCCGCTTGATCGACAAAAGACGAACGCAAACTCGACATCACCACCAATGACGGCTCAAGACTTAACCAATTTTTTAGTTTGGCCATTCGATATTCTAGGTCTTCACTGAATTTAGCCTTGTCGACCACATCGATTTTTGATTTTGCCAGAAACAATTCAGCAATCGGTAAAACCGGCGCCACGCACACTAAAATCACTTGATCGTACTGCGCTTGCAGCAGCGGAATCATTGGCGAGCCAAATAAAAAATCACCAATGGCATCATCCTTAAAATAAATCGCCGTGCGTGTCGGTTTCTTGTAGATTCTGGGTCTTATGAAAAAAGAAATTCGCGTGACGAGGCGGTTGGTGTGAGACTTTAGTTTATTAAATGCTTTCATGTTGTTGCTCTAGCCACGCGTACATCAATTTTAGCCCATCAGCTAACTGAATACTCGGTTGCCAGGGTGCCAGCTCTTTTTTGGCCAATTGTAAATCTGGGCGACGTTGCTTCGGATCATCTTTGGGCAGATCTTGAAATTCTACTTTGAGCTTTTTTTCTGGCAACATTTTTTTAACGGTTTCAACTAATTCTAAAATTGAAAACTCGCGATCGTTGCCGAGATTGACCGGCGTCGTAAGCTCACTTTCGGCATAACGCCAAATGCCGTCCACTAAATCATCGATGTAACAAAAACTTCGCGTCTGTGACCCGTCACCAAAAACGGTCAAAGGTTCACTCCGCAAGGCTTGCATCAAAAAATTCACCACGACGCGACCGTCATGGGGGTTCATACGTGGGCCATAGGTGTTGAAGATTCGCACGAGGCCGTGCTGGGTTTTTTTCTTCCAGTTGTGGGTGAAAATCAATGCCTCACCAAAACGTTTGGCTTCGTCGTAACATGAACGCACGCCGAAGCTGTTGACATTGCCCCAAAAAGATTCGGGCTGCGGGCTGATTTCTGGGTCACCGTAAATCTCACTTGTTGAGGCAAAAACGACGCGGGCCTTAATGGTATCGGCAAACTCAAGAGCATGATTTAGGCCGGTGGTATTGACCCATAGAGTTGCAAACGCCATATCCTGGTAAAGGGGTGGAGAGGCCGGTGACGCAAAATGAAAAACGTGGCTGATCTTGCTGCGTATGCCTGGTGAAATTTTATCGACCCAGCTCCACGGCTCAATCACATCGGCTTCTACTACATGTAAATTCGATTTCGCTTTGGCATGCTGCTTTAAAGTCTCGGCATTGTCGCGGAGCCCGGTGCAGAAATTATCGACCAAAACTACTGGTAGACCCTTACGCAATAACGACTCACACAGGTGTGAACCAATAAAACCAGCCCCACCCGTCACTATTGCCCCTGTGATGGGGGTGCCTGATATTGCTTTGTGTTGAGTCATTCAGCCTCCGCTGGTACAGTACTCGAAAATTACGAAACGGTCGATATGAAACGAATTTTGATCACCGGCGCCGCCGGATTTATCGGAAGCCAAGCCGCACGCGAAGCCCTCAAACAAGGTTTCGCCGTCACTATCTATGACCTTCTCACCTATGCTGGTCACCGCATTAACGTCGACGAAATCGTCGATGGCGATCGTTGCCGTTTCGTTCAGGGCGACATTGCCGATTTCAATTTGTTATTAAAAACAATGCGTGAAGATAAAATTTCGGGAGTCATGAATTTTGCCGCCGAATCGCATGTTGATAACTCAATCAATGGCCCTTTACCGTTTGTTAAAACTAATATTTTGGGCACATTTAATTTGCTTGAGGCCAGCCGCGAGTACGTGAAGTCTGCGGGTTTAGACGCGGCCGATTTTCGCTTTCTTCATGTTTCAACCGATGAAGTTTTTGGTGAACTTGAAGACACCGGTTATTTTGTTGAGACCACCGCTTATGCTCCAAACTCACCCTACTCGGCTTCGAAAGCTTCATCTGATCACTTGGTGCGCGCTTGGCATCACACCTACAAATTAAATACAGTTATCACCAACTGCTCGAACAACTATGGCCCGCGGCAGTTTCCTGAAAAGTTAATTCCGGTGATTATTACCAATGCTTTAGCTGAAAAACCTCTGCCTGTTTATGGCAAAGGCCTCAATGTGCGCGACTGGATTCATGTAGAAGATCACACCCGCGGTATTTTTCTCGCCTACCAAAAAGGTCAAGCTGGTGAAAGCTACTGCTTTGGCGGTCGGTCTGAGCGAAAAAATATTGATGTGGTCAAAGCTATTTGTTCTTCTCTTGATAAAATTCGCCCACGCAAAGGTGGCGGGCGTTATGAAGAGCTCATCAGTTATGTGACCGATCGTGCTGGTCATGATTGGCGTTACGCCATTGACGATTCAAAGGCTGAGCGTGAACTTGGTTTTCAGCGCGAGTACAAAAATTTTGAAGCAGGTCTTGATCACACCGTTCGCTGGTATCTCGACAATAGCAAATGGCTTGATATCATTCGCTCGAGGAAGAAATGATTCCGTTTAACTTGCCGACCGTTCAGGGCAACGAACTTCAATACATCACCGAAGTCTTACGCTCACCGAAATGGTGTGGCGATGGGCCATTTTCGCATAAATCTGAAATGCTTCTGCAAGATATTTTAAATGAGGGTGATACGGCGAAGCCGCGATATACAACCAAGGCCGTTAAGCGTGCGCTACTGACGACCTCTTGCACCGACGCACTTGAAATGACCGGCTTACTTTTAGACTTAGCGCCTGGTGATGAAGTCATTGTGCCGTCATTCACATTTGTCTCTTCAATCAACGCCTATGTTTTGCGTGGGGCCCGGCCAGTTTTTGCCGACGTGCGCGCTGATACTTTGAATATCGATGAGCGATCGCTTGAGAAGCTCATCACTCCCCGAACAAAAGCAATCATTGTGGTTCATTACGCCGGCGTGGCCTGCAACATGACTGAAATTATGCGCATTGCGAATGCCCATAAGATTTCGGTCGTTGAAGACAATGCCCACGGGTTATTTTCAAAATATCAAGGTCAGCCACTTGGCACATTTGGTCGTTTCTCGACATTGAG
>Ga0207013_1057_pt2 | contig 30138 bp, 30 predicted proteins | sample Alteio_BWMinCont_55_FD_153501 | JGI IMG/M metagenome (GOLD analysis project Ga0207013, IMG submission 153501) | Enriched cells from forest soil in Barre Woods Harvard Forest LTER site, Petersham, Massachusetts, United States -... | ecosystem: Environmental > Terrestrial > Soil > Temperate forest >...
CAAAAGTTAACGTGAGGTGCGCCCGCGCACAAATATTCAAGACTTTTCCAGTTAACCCATGAAGCCCTGAGGGAATGTCTAAACTCACCACGGGCTTAGATGACGAATTAATAAGAGATATAGCTTCGAAATAAACTCCCTGAACGGGTTTTGATAGACCCACTCCAAACAGGGCGTCGACAAAGAGCTCAAACCCCTTAAGATGAATGGCACAATCCAGCCCTTCTTCTAAGGTCTTTATTTTTACCTTTAAGTTTTGAAGTCGTTTTAGTTGCAAGTCTCGAATCTTCGATTTGCTCTCATCGAAAAGAAAAACTTCGACCGCTGAAAACCCGAGATTAACGAGATGTCTCGCGGTGACTAGGCCGTCCCCACCATTGTTGCCTGGTCCGCAAAGAATAGCGATACGTCCCCTTTGTATTTCTGGCAGAAATGAATCTCTAATCTCTCTTGCGGCGAGGGCACCAGCATTTTCCATAAGGATTTCCGGAGAAATAGAGTAATCAGTTTCGATAAGGTTTTCTATCTTTGAAATTTGCTCCGGGGTTGCAAGTCTCATGGATCCTGTCCAGCAGGCACTCCGTTCATTATAGACCTCATTTCTTTCACCGCCTGGTAGAGTCCCACCATGACCGCGCGACAAACTATGGAGTGTCCGATATTTAACTCTTCAAGGTAGGGCATCTTCAAAATGGCCTTAACGTTCTCGTAATCAAGACCATGCCCTGCATGAACTTTGAGTCCCGCTTGATGCACGAGTTCGCCACCTTTAAACAAATGGTCCGCTAATTTTTTCCGCTCATCTCCCTTAGCCAGAGAATACTTACCAGTATGAAGTTCAACAGCCTCTACCCCCAAATCTCGACTGGTTTTAATTTGATCGCTATTGCATTCAATAAATAGAGAGACTTTCATCTTGGCCCGTTTAAATTGATTAACACAGCCCTCAATTAAGACCTTGTTAGCGATAACATCAATCCCACCCTCTGTGGTCAGCTCTTCTCTTTTCTCCGGAACAATACAGACATAATCAGGTTTGTAGAGGAGTGCCAGCTTTACCATTTCTGAGGTGGGCGCCATCTCTAAGTTAAGAAGAGTCGGCCCTCTCTCCCGCGCTAAATCGCTGAGATCCCTCTCTTGAATATGCCGACGATCTCCGCGGAGATGAATAGTAATTTGATCGGCTCCGCCGCGTACGGCAAGGTTTCGCGCTTCAATAATATTAGGGTAATCTACCGTACCAGCACGAAGCTGACGTAAGGTCGCCACATGATCGATATTTATGCCAAGACGAACGGCCATTACGCCAACTCCTTATGCAACAAGCCAGCTAATTCTTCGGCAGCTTGATTAATCTCATCGCGATCGGGCCCCTCCACCAAAATCCTCACCAATGGTTCCGTACCTGAGAATCTTAAAAAAACCCTGCCTCTGTCCGAGAGTTTCTTTTCGACTTTCTTCAGCAAACTTTCAAGACCGGTGATCTCTTCGAGTTTCTTTTTTCTAGTGATCTTCACATTCCTCAAGACTTGGGGGACTACAGTCATAATATCCCGAAGGTCCGACAACTTCTTTTTTGATTCCACCATCACACCTAAAATCCGCAAGGCCGCAATAAGACCATCACCCGTCGTCCCATTATCTAAGAAAATAATGTGACCCGACTGTTCCCCTCCAAGTTTAAACCCGCCCTGCTTCATGGCGTCCACAACGTACTTATCACCAACTTCGGTTAACACCAGCTTGATCCCTGACTTTTTTAAACATTGCTCTAGACCAACATTACTCATTTGCGTTGCGACCACGGTGTGGTTGTCAAGTTCGTTTTTTTTATCCATATCTAAGGCGCAGATGGCAAGAACGTGGTCTCCATTCACGAGACGCCCTTTCTCGTCGCTCAAAATGACGCGATCTGCATCGCCATCGACGCCAATACCTAAATCTGCCTTACTCTCTACCACCGCCTCAAACAGCCCCTCAGGGTAGATCGCTCCACATTTATCGTTAATATTCGTGCCATTAGGTGAGACATTGAGTTTAATAACTTCCGCGCCCAACTCTTCAAAAACCCAAGGAGCCACCTTATAAGCAGCCCCGTTGGCGCAATCCAAGACGATCCGCAAACCTTGAAGGGTGAGATTTTTCGGAAACGTATTTTTCACATAAACCACGTAGCGGCCAATGGCGTCGTCTATTCGCATGCTCTTTCCAACTTTTTCGGCCGTCGGGAGGTGATGAGAAAGGTCTCCATTAAATACAAGGTCTTCAATTTTCTTTTCTTCGACCACTGGAAGCTTGTAGCCATCGCGGCCGAAAACCTTAATTCCATTGTCTTGAAACAAATTATGACTTGCCGAAATAACGATCCCTGCCGCGGCCCTCATATTTTGGGTTAAGAAAGCAATCCCAGGAGTAGGAAGGGGACCGACAAGAAGGACATCCACACCCATAGAATTAATTCCACTGGAAAGAGCTTGCTCGATCATATAACCGCTGAGTCTTGTGTCTTTCCCGATGAGGATCTTGGGTTTTTTGTTAGGGTCAAAAGTTTCTGTTTTAATTTTATAGGCGATGGCCCTACCGACCTGCATCGCTATATCTGTTGTCATGGGAAACTGATTAGCAATTCCTCTCATTCCATCGGTCCCGAAAAGCTTTTTAGACTCTGTCATTTTGACTTTACCTCTAAATTGACCCTAACCCGACTTGGGACCCCTTTGCTCACTAAAATAAATGCATCGCCGCCCAGGGGAACATTTTGATTAATTGACGACCTCAAAGCACTTAAATTAATTGGCTCAGTAATGATTTTTTTTATCTTAGCCACCAAAGATCGAGGGGCCATAAAATCATAGTACTGTGGTTCAACACTAATTTTTCCGATATGTAACCCCCTGGGAAGGGTTCCTTCTAAACTGACTTCAATGGGGACGTGTCCCTGAACAATTTTTTCAAGTTTTGTCGTGATTGTAGCCGGTGTCACCGCAATAACATGAATGCCTGCTGGAACGTCAATGCTATCAGGGTGAATTCGGATCGTAGTGGACCCTTCAACAGCGGAAGATAAATCGACAATAAGAGGATCTGTATTTTCTGAAAACCGCTTTAGCGGTAACCGGGGACCAGTGAGTCGAAAACTGACTTCATAGGGAACCGGACTCACTATCTCCATATCATGGGGCAAAATAAAATTTGTTTTGACGAGTTTCACGATCGAGGCTTCTTTGCTCCCTAAGATGATCACCCAAAGAATAAGAGTGATTAGAAGTGCCACTACTTTATAGCTCGCGTTTTCCGAAACCCCTCCTTGTTTGATCTTCATGCCTGCCTCTCCTTGGGTTCAGCCCGATAACTGCTTGAGAGGCTAAAAAGGTTGTAGAGAGCTTTACGAAGAGTAGCCATGTCCAAATCGGGGGTGATTTGCCCGCCCATTACAAGGCTGACCTGCATATTCTCTTCGCTTACAACAATGACAACAGCGTCAGTTTCTTCCGTCAATCCAATGGCAGCTCTATGGCGGGTGCCGAGATTTTTGTCGACGTTTGGATTTTTTGTCAGAGGTAAAAAACAGCCGGCGGCAGAAATGCGTCCACCGCGAATAATTAGCGCCCCATCGTGAATAGGACTTGTGGGAACAAAAATGGCATTAATAAGCTCTGAGTTCACAGCTCCGTCGACGCGGGTCCCGATTTCAGTATAATCCTCAAGACCTATCTCGCGTTCGATGACGATAAGGGCCCCTATTTTCTTTTGCGCCAAAAGCACACTCGACTTCACGAGCTCCTCGATGACCAGGGTTTCTTCGTCGGCGGTGATGCTTGTAAAGAACGGGTTGCGACCGATATGTGCTAAGCCCCTTCTGATTTCATGCTGAAATAATACAACGATGATGATGAATAGGTTGGCAAAGAACTTTTCTAAAAGCCAATTGAGTGTGTAGAGCTCAAGCCAAATACTGGTGATGTAGGCGATGGCGAGGATCCCAAGGCCCGAGAGCATCTGGACAGCCCGAGTTCTTTTAATCAGAAGCAAAACCCGATAGACGACAAACCAGACCACAACCATGTCCACTAAATCGCGAAAGCGGAAGGTCGATAGCAGAAGAGAAATATTATTTAGCATCGTCTTCATGTAGAACTTTATAGTCCTACAAACAATGCTGATAAATCAACTATTTATCTCTATTAAGCTCTGACGGGCTTCGCCGTCGGGGCAATATCAATACCTGTCGCAGATTGATCTTTTTCCTGAGTACCCACGACATTTTGAGACTTCAGAATTTCCGCACGCTTACGCCTTTCTTCATCGACGTCTGCCAAAGTCTTCCCGGCTACAAGCATATCTACTTCCGCACCGTCCAAAACTTCTCGGGAAATAAGGGCACTGGCCAGGGAATGAAGAATCACTAACTTATCAGTGAGAAGAGCCTTAGCTTTGGAGTAGTTGCGAAAAATAATTTCTTTAATTTCTTTATCAATAGCCATCGCAGTCTGTTCAGAATAATCTTGCGTCTTAGAAATCTCACGGCCTAAAAATATTTGCTCTTCCCGCTTTCCAAAAGTCATTGGACCCAAGCTTGACATACCCCATTCGCAAACCATGCGACGAGCGATCTCAGTGGCGCGTTCAATATCGTTACCGGCACCCGTAGTATAATTATTGAAAATGAGCTCCTCGGCAACTCGCCCTCCCATAAGAAAGGCTATATTATTTTCAGCCGCCTCATTTGTGAGATTAAGACGCTCCTTCTCGGGTAAAGTTTGAGTCAGACCTAAAGCCATTCCTCGCGGAATGATGGTGACTTTATGGATGGGATCCGTGCCTGGTGTAAGCTTCCCAACCAAAGCATGCCCAGCCTCGTGATAGGCTGTAATTTTTTTCTCCTCATCACTAATCACCATACTCTTTCGTTCGGCACCCATAATGACTTTGTCTTTGGCCAGTTCAAAGTCATCGGTGTCCAACTTTTGCTTGTCCTTGCGTGCAGCGAGAAGAGCCGCCTCATTGACCAAGCTTTCTAAATCTGCGCCTGAAAACCCGGGAGTCCCTCTGGCGATTTTCGCCAAATCGACTTCGCTAGCCATGGGTGTTTTTCGCGTATGAACTTTTAGGATCATCTCTCGACCGCGGACATCAGGTTTACTTACAACAACTCGTCTGTCGAAGCGACCGGGCCTCAGCAAGGCCGGATCCAGAACGTCTGGCCTGTTTGTCGCTGCAATAAGTATAACGCCTTCGCTGCCCTCAAATCCGTCCATTTCAACAAGGAGTTGATTTAGAGTTTGTTCTCTTTCATCGTGACCGCCACCCAGACCTGCTCCACGATGGCGACCCACGGCATCGATTTCGTCAATAAAAATGATGCAAGGAGCGCTCTTCTTGGCCTGTTCAAAGAGATCACGAACGCGGCTAGCTCCCACGCCTACAAACATTTCAACAAAGTCAGAACCCGAAATGCTAAAGAAGGGGACGCTGGCTTCTCCCGCTATTGCACGAGCTAATAGGGTTTTGCCGGTTCCCGGAGGTCCCATAAGGAGCACGCCCTTGGGAATTCTACCGCCAAGACGAGTAAACTTTTTTGGATCCTTTAAGAATTGGATAATCTCTTCGAGCTCGTCCTTGGCTTCTTCAACCCCAGCGACATCCTTGAAGGTTACTTTATTTTTATTTTCGGTCAAAAGCCGGGCTCGAGACTTACCGAAACTCATGGCCTTACCGCCACCAGCCTGAATTTGTCGCATAAAAAGCAAAAACATAACAAAAATAAATACAAGAGGAAGCCAGTTGACAAATAACGCATGCATAAAACTTGTACGTTCAGTGTTTTCGTAGTTAGGAATAAGTCCGGCGGCCATTACAATTTTTAAAACCTCATCTCCAGTATTGCCGGTGATGTGAAATTGTTTACCGTGGTATTTAGCTTCGGCGTCGGCCTTCACTTCACCTAGAATCTCTCCGTTATCTCTAAAAGTGATATCCCCGACTTCTCCTGCCTGGACTGCTTTAATAAATCTTGAAAAATTGAAATCCGGGATCATTGTAGAAACACGGTGGTCGTAGAAATGATAAATCATCACTCCAAGCAAAACCATCGTTGCCCAGAGTGCTAAGGTTTTTTGAGATTGGCGCATTAATAAAGTCCTTTCGGCCAGAGGGGAATACTTGAATCCATGATACCACAATTTCCCAACGGATTACCACAGTGGCATGCCAGTGGCCTCCACATTTAACCTGAGCTTTTCTTGCAGTTTGTCAAGGGGCGGAATTGCCAGGTTCCACGAGGCCTTTATCGACAAGCCAATCGACTCCAGCAAGCCTGAAAGTGAATCTCTTCTTGGGTGACTGAATTTGCTTTTTAAACTCGGCCACGTGGCGACTGGTCACTCGTTTTTTACTGTAATAACGCAGATAGCTAAATACCTTTTCGTCGGTGGACGCTGTATGCCGGTTGAACGTCCTGCTCACCCCTTCACCCTCTGAGGCCACCGCTTCGGTATAAGTGGATATAATCCGCTCTAGGCTAGCGGCTAAAGGGGCTAAATATTCGGGGTGCTCTCTCCTCAGGGCTCCAATCCAGTTCCGCCTAATCCAGTTTCTGAATTTGGTGGTATCAAAATTTGTCGCATCATTTCGCCATTCCAAATTTCTTGAACGGGCATATTCCTCGATGTCTCTTCTGGTGAGACTTATAAAGGGCCTTAAAATCCCTTCTGCGCTCAAAAGCGTCATGGCCGTCAGACCGCGCATTCCGGTTCCGTGCAAAAGTCGCATGAGGCGCGTTTCTAAGAGATCATCCAAATGGTGGGCCGTGATAATGAAGGGGGCCTTAAATTTTTCTCCAGCTTTGAAAAGAAGAGTGTAACGGCCTTCTCTTAAGGTGTTTTCGCTTGGATTTTTTTTAAATTTACCCAATTTCTTTTTTAAAAGCGGAACCCCTAGTCTTTTCGCAAGAAGACTTACAAAAACTGAATCGGCATCGGATTCCGGCCCCCTCACGCCGTGGTTGATGTGAACAACCTGTATCTTGTAATTGAACCGAGACTGGACGGCGACTAGAACATGGAGGAGAACCACAGAATCGATCCCACCACTTACGGCCACAACTATTATTTTGTTTTCGAGTTCAGGCTTTAAATGTTTAAGCTCCTGGTAAACCCTTTTTTCTAAAGGATGAAGCGGGTTTCCCGTAGGACTAGTCAGCCTACGACTGTCGGTCATAAGTTCTCCTCTAACGGTGGGCGCCCTTTGTCATGGAGGCGTACTCATCATATCCCCCATCGTAGTTCCGAGCTTTAATTCCGGCCTGGCTTACGGCAAAGGTGACATAGCCAGATGATACACCATTTTCAGAATAAAAAATCAAAGTCGATTCAAGATTCAGTTTGTGATCCATTAGGATTTCTTTAATTCTTTGTGGACTCACGGGGTCCCCGGCGTCATTGACAAATAGCTTCCACGGTATTTTTACTGCCCCCGGTATAACAAGAGAATCCTCGCCACTCTTTAATTCTCTTACGTCAATGAGATAGGAGTCATTCGTATGTCTATTTTCCGCAACATCCAAAAAGTCCTGAAATTTTATCCTCAACGTCGAAATAGGATGGGGGTTCCACGGAGGCACACTTTCAACGGCTGCAGAATCTTCAACAGTCTTTCGTCCAGAATAATTAGCATTTTTAATTCTCACGTTTTTAATTCCAAGATATTTCAACATCCAGGCGATTCGCCCCTCTTCTCCCTTCCCAATAGTCCCTGCACCCAAAACGACTACTTCGCGGTCGGGGTCTATCCCTAAATATCTCAATTTTCTAGAAAGTAGGTTTAAGTCAGGATCGAGCCCTCCTCGATGAGGTTCCTGAATTTGAGAGAAGTCTTGCCAACGTATTGAGATGGCTCCAGGTAGGTGGCCGAGAGCATAATCAAAGGGGGCTCTAGCGTCCAAAATCACCGGCCCATTTTTTTTTGTAGTTTTAGGGTAAACAGGAGTTTTCTCTAAATTGATCGTAGGGGCGTGAGGCCGGGGCGTAACGTCTTCAGCTCCCCCCGGTTGGAGAAAATATAAGAATAAAAAGAAAAAAATCATCTTAGAGGGCGCATTGTTGGGAATAAAATAATATCCCGTATACTGGGTTGATCAGTGAGAAGCATAACAATACGTTCAACTCCAAGCCCAACCCCTCCGGTGGGAGGCATCCCCACCTCGATAGCTCGAATAAAGTCTTCATCCATAGGGTGTGATTCGTCATCGATAAGGCGTTGCTTTTCTTGAGCCACCAGACGGGCTCGTTGTTCTTCGGGATCGTTGAGCTCGCTATAAGCATTACCCACTTCCATCCCTGCAATAAAAGGTTCAAAGCGCTCAACCAAACCCTTCTCGGTTCTATGTTTTTTTGTCAGCGGTGAAATTTCTTCGGGATGATCAAGAATAAAAGTAGGCTGCACGAGATGATTTTCCACTGTAAGGGCAAATAATTCGGCGATGAGATGGCCCCGAGATACGGCCTTTTTCAAATCGCTCCCTAACTCTTTAGCCTTTGCGAAAAGTTCCTCGTCGGTGAATTCTTGAGGGTTTAACTTCCCATATTCCCTTATTGCCTCTTGCATCGTAAGTCTGCGCCAAGGGGGAGCTAATTCTATTTCTACTCCCTGATAAACTATCTTAGTTTTACCACAGACTTTATTTGCCAGGTAACTCACGAGGTCCTCGAACTGAATCATCTGATAGTTGTAATCGGTATAAGCCTCATACCATTCCAACATCGTAAACTCAGGATTGTGGGAGCGATCGATACCTTCGTTGCGAAAATTTTTCGTGAGATCGTAAACCTTTTCAAAGCCACCTACGATCAGTCGTTTTAAATAAAGTTCCGGACTGATTTTGAGATAGAGGGGAATATCCAGGGTATTATGGTGGGTTTTAAAAGGTCTTGCCGAAGCTCCGCCATAAATAGGCTGTAAAACCGGCGTTTCTACTTCGAGAAAACCACGGGCATCTAAAAAATTTCGAATTTCACGCAGAACTTGGGATCGTATCTCAAAGATTTTTCTTGATTGAGGGTTTGTGATTAAGTCGAGATACCGCGCGCGGTATTTTATCTCTATGTCCGCCAAACCTGAATGCTTATCGGGGAGAGGTTCAAGGGTTTTAGAAAGCATAATAAATCTCTTTGCCTCAACCGTAAGCTCCCCTGTTTTAGTCCCAAACATGAACCCCTCAACTCCTACGATATCCCCCAGATCCAAGAGATTAAAAACCTGGAGATCTTCAGGAGGAAGTTCGGCCATCTTCACGTAGACTTGAATAGTCCCCTTTTGATCTTGAAGATTGAAAAATGCAGCTTTCCCCATGATCCGAACGGTCATGACCCGTCCGGCAATTTTAATTAAGGGTTCAGTTAAATGTTCAGTGGCTTTGAGGTATCCATATTTTGCCCTCAATTCCTGGGTGTTTGAATTGCGTTCAAATGTGTAGGGATAGGGGTTGACCCCCAATTTTCTCAAAGAGCCCAGCTTGCGGCGTTTTTCGGCTTTGATGATATTGTCAGCTTGGGCTTCTGCGACGGGTTTCTCAGTCACTCTTTTAGGCCTTTTCGTTTCTAAATATATCTTGGACAGTCTTCAGTATTTTGATGGCCTCCGCCTTTGGTCTTTGAAAAGCGTTTCGTCCCATTATACTGCCAAACGCTCCGCCCTCAGCGAGCCCCCTGACTTCTTCGAGAAGCTCAGCATCTGATTTAGTAGCTCCTCCTGAAAAAATGACGATGCGACGACCGGCGAAGCAACTGGTTACCACATGGCGAGCGCGTTCAGCCAAGGTCCCCACTGGGATTTTAAATTTTTCGTAAACTTTTTTAGCTTCATCCTGTTCGATGAAGGAACTTGGAGCTTTTACTTTTATTATATGAGCCCCTAATTGGGCTGCAATATGCGCCCCGTAGGCCACAACATCTATGGCGGTCTCCCCTTCTTTACTCATGGACGCCCCTCTGGGGTACGACCAGACTATAACGACAAGCCCCTTGGCTTTAGCTTCTTCGGCGATTTCTTGAATCTCTTCGTAGAGGGCTCCACGCTGGGCACTACCCGGATAGATCGTAAATCCTATCCCAACACAACCTAACCTGAGGGCGTCATCAACTGTACCCGTAACGGTAGACTTGGGATCTTTCGGACTATAAAGAGAGTCTGAATTATTCAATTTCAGAATAAGAGGAATTTCGCCCGCGAATTCTCTGGCCCCGGCTTCTAAAAATCCAAGAGGGGCCGCGTACGCATTACAGCCGGATTCAATAGCCAGCTCAAAGTGATACCTTGGATCGTAGCTCGGAGGATTCACCGCAAATGATCTGGCCGGGCCATGTTCAAACCCTTGGTCCACTGGCAAGATAACCATCTTGCCAGTGCCAGATAAGCGCCCCGTATTCATAAGTCGGGCTAAATTTGTCAAAACACCAGGGTTGTCGGCCCCGTACCAACTTAAAATCTCTTTTACTTTATGCGCCATGGAATCCTCTTGTTACAAGTGATCCCAATGATTTACACGGGGTTTTCGTCGAGAGCAAGAACTTATAGTGTGGCCTGAAAATAGAGCTCAGCTTGTATATTGTTAAACGACACAGCTTTAGGAGCATCATAAACATAATTCTGAACAGCCACAGGCACATAAATTCTTGGTCCCGCAAATATAGTTTTTGTGAAATTAAAATCAGCATAAGGGAATAGTTCAACGGTTTTTCCAACGGGAATATCGTTGTGAGTTTCAAGCTGGGTTTGTTGACCAATTCCCAATCGCACGGTCTCGTTTAATCTCTTAGAAAGGGTCGTAGTGAATTCTTCGTAAAAGACACCATCAGTTGGAGTGTAATTTGTGGCTGAAAAGTATCTTGAGGTGAATTGGTTAAAAAGGTCATATCCACCTTTGAGTTCATTTAAAAAGTTTAAATAGTAAGCCGTGTGATAAATATTTTCACTAACCGAGTGCGCTGAGCCAGGAAAGTATTGACGAGCCAGCCCGGCAATTTTAAATCGATCGGTGGAATATATGGGATGCATGAATGAAACACTTGGGTCATTGGCGTAGATCCCGGTCACGTTTTTTCCACCGGGCGAAAAGTTTTTTACATCCTGACGAATTTGTCCGTAGAGTCCATATCCTGCCTGGTTTCTGACTCCCAAGAAGAATTCGTTCTTAGAAATGAACTGACGATCTCCGGGGGTCGCTACTTGTTCCGGGCGACCAGAATCTGTGTAGGACTTCCACCCACTCATTATTGAGGGTTGCCCAAGAAATCCAGAAGGAGCAGTAATGGTCGTTGTCGACTGGCCTTCAGGGTTTGCCGTTGTGGCCGCTTCCTTTTGAGCAAAGCTTAGACTTGAAAAAATTAATAGGGAAATCAGTAAACCAAAAAATTGGCGCATTTCGTTCTCCTCTGTGGTTATTGACGGAGGGCAACATAGCGCAAGGGGCTAAAAAATTGAAGTAAAGATTGCGTTAATGAAATTTTTCGCTAGGGCGCTTTCTAAGAATGGCCTTTAGGATCCTTCGCAATGCTCCACCGAACGCCCAAGAGCATGGCATAATCGAGTAAATTGTGCATGAGCTTTACTCCATCCTTCAATTTCTAAAAGAGCCGCTTCGTTAAGTCGCCGGTGGTCTACCTCTAAATCATTAGCGCTGGCCCTCCCCTGCCTAAATCGATTTTCATTAGTTTTATAAAGGCTTTGAGAGGTCTTGTAGTTTTTATCTCTCGAGAGTGCGGTGGCCAGCGCAATACTAAACTGCTCTTGAGATGCTTTCCACTGCGCCTTCGCGTCCAATTTAAGTTGGCGAAGTTTCAAATCGGCCGCTGCAAAATTGGAATATTGAACTTTATACTGTGAATAATTCGCTAGCCGATCAAAAAGCGGCACGCTCAAGGTCAAACCCGTAGTTAAGACTTGCTGACTGCCATCCTCAAACTGTGAAGTCCCCACTGTGCCCGTAAGGTCCAGAGATGGCCACTCTCCGTCAAACCCAGCCTTCATTCTGGAATTCTCGGCATTGACCAAATTCTCAAGGGACCGAACATCAGGCCGGGCCTCAATATTAGGAACCGTCCGCATTAATGTCGCAACGCCTTGAGTTTGGAGGCGCCCCTTCCACGGCCACTCATTATCAATATTCTCAGAGCCCAACAGTCGTTCTAAGTCAGCTTTGGCTTGAGCTGCTGCATATTGGGCGTCTTGTAATAGTGCCTGAGCATTACCATAATCGAGGGAAACTTTATCGACCTCTTGACTTGCTAAGAGTCCTCGACGAAATCGTTGATCAGCAATTTCTAAGTAGCTTTTAAAAGTTTCGGCGTTCTTTTTTAAAACTTCAGTTTTCTGCTCCGCCTCGATCTCTTTACATAGAACATCCACCGCAAGGTCTTCGGTTTTAAATCGAGTGTCTTCTAATGATTCCTGTTCCGCTTTAAGATCTGACCGCGAGGCTTCTAAATTATTTTTATCTGCGCCCCACTTCAGAAGATTTACCGTTGAGCTCAACCCTATACTTTGGGAGGCCGGTGCGACGTCGCCATCGGTAATGGTGTTCCCTCTTTGTCCGCTGAGGGATAAGTTAGGGAGAAAGGCCGCTTTACGGCCAAGGACTTTGTAATCGGCCCCTTGAACTTTAGTCTCTTGGATTTGTATATCGGAACTTCGTTCAAGGATTTTCTTTAAGGCCTGATCAAAACCCATTGGACTAGATGTACCCCAGGCGTATAAGCATAGTAAAAACCCGGTTGAATAAATGAATCTAACTCTCATTTGCCCCAAAGCTTGCTGGAGCTGGAACAATTTCAAGTTTACGTCTTTTTGCTATCCACTCTAAGTAGCTTACCTGAAGGCTTGGAACTATAAAGAGCGTCATGAACACAGAGAAACCAAGCCCACCCACAACCGCCAACCCCAAGGGTTGTAGGATCCGTCCCCCTTCGCCCATGCCTAGGGCAATGGGAAGCATTCCTAACGCCGTTGTCATCGAAGTCATAAGAATGGGTCTCAAACGCTTTTGAGCAGCTTCGATGGCGGCGTCTTTTGGCGAAAGGCCGCGCCCCACGAGTTTCTTCAAAAAATCGACCAAGATGATGCTGTTGGCGACGGCAATACCATTGAGCAAAATAACTCCCAAAACGGAGTTCAGAGAAAGGGTGCTCTTAAAAAGATAAAGACTCAGTAAAACTCCAATAAACCCTAAGGGCACGGAGACCATAACGATAATGGCGTTCATAAGACTGCCAAACTGAAAAACCATCGTCAAAAATATTAGGAGAACACTAATCAGAACGGCACCTTCTAGCTGATCTAAGGCCTCGTTCATTTCATATTGAGCATCTTCTATATTTGCCGAAACTCCTTCTGGGAATTTAGCCTTAGCTTTCCAATCTAGGAAAACACGAGTGGCCTCCTTAACTTTTGGGCCCGCTTCTGCCTTATCCTCCTCATGAACCTTTCCAGAAACATAGTCAACACCCCGACCATCGTCCCGATGAACGGGAGGCGACAGCTGTTCGATTCCAACGTGGACAAGGGATTTAAGAGGAACTAACTTACCTTGAAGTCCCATGGGAAAAGCGGCTAGATCCTCAAGGGAGCTCACTCTGTTTGGCGGATACGCCATGGTCACGGGAACAAGCTTTCCATCAACCGGAAGATCTCCAATTTTTCTACCTAGAGTCGCCACCCGGGAAACATCTGCAATATCTGATGGCGTTATAACCATCCCGCCTTTAGCTAGAAGCGACCATCTTTCAACATAGGGCTTAAAAACAATACTTTCTCTTCGCGAAATATCTGGGATGGTTCGTACGTTAGGAAATATCTTTTTTGTTTGAAGAAGCTCACTAAAATCTTGGGCCAAGGTCGCCCGCTCCTGAGTCACTCCACCACGGATAGCCACTTTAAAATCAGGAGGATTGGGAATAGAAAGCTCAGAGGGATTCCATGGCCAGACACTCAAAAATAGTTGTGGAGTATTAACAAAACTTTTTTCCATCCCCTTCCAGACGTCGTTCATTAGTTTCTTATCAATGAGTCTCGCCATGATGAATGCCGAGTTGGGATTTTGAATTTGGGTAAATGTGTATTGAATTTTCGAACCAAACTCCTTGATGAGTCTCGCTTCAAGCTCTTCGGCTTGGGACTCCATCTGCCGAACAAGGGTATTCCCTTGGGTGCTGACATTCAGAGTGATCCAATCTGTATCAGGTCGACCGATAATCTCCTTTTGCAGATGAGGGACAACAAGAAACGAAAGACCCACAAGAACCAAAATTAAAGACCCATAAATAGAAAGCTTTAGCTTCTTGGACTTTAAGAATTTCAAGAGAGTATGAGCATAAAAGTGCTCCAACTTCTTTAAAACTCCTTCTATGGGAGATTGGCTGTGGGACTTCCCTCCAGCGGCCATGATCTGAAGTCGAATTGTCGGCACTAAGATGAGGGCTACAACAGCTGAAAAAGAATGAGAAAATACCACCGCCAAGGCGAGATCCCCGAGGAGAGACTGACTTAACCCCGTCGTTAGAGCCAGGGGAATAAAGACCACGATAGATGCCACCGTAGAAGCAATGATGGGAAAACTGACTTCTTTGACGGCTCCGGCAACTACTCTTAGACGCTCAAGAAAAGAAAGCTTTCCTTTAACGTCGTCAAAGTGTCGAAAGATATTTTCCATGACTACAACGGAGGCATCGACGTTCATTCCCGCGGACAAAGCCAGTCCACCTAGTGAAATCAAATTAAGGTTAATCCCCGCAAATCTCATTAAGATAAAGGCCAAAACAATGCTTAAAGGAATTTCAATGGCCGCCGTTACAACATTTTTGAAGCTTCCAATAAATAAAAATAAGACCCCTACCGCCAAAAGAGCGGCCACAAGGACTTCTCGAAAAACATTACTCACGGCGGACCGAATAAACTCTGACGGGTCAACGAGAATCTTGTAGTGAATATCGGGGGGAAATTGCGGCGCCACTATTTTAACAATGTCGATGACGTCCTCGGCCATCTTCTTGATATTGCCTCCGGGCTTTGGGTCGGCAAATAAAATAATACTAGGAGCGCCACTTGTCTTAAAGCTTCGGGCATTAGTTATAGGAATTCCTAAATCAACGTGGGCTAAATCGCTCAGATGGACGGCCCTTTTCGAGGGGGTTTGGATCACGACATTAGAAATATCTTCTAGGCTCTTAACCTGACGATTCATCGAAACATCGAGTTTGTTGATCCCAATGGTGACAGTCCCTCCTCCATTACCATTAAGAGAAGAATAAACTGCTGAGGCGACATCACGGGGATAGAGTCCCAAGTATGCCATTCGCTCCGGATTGAGCTCTATTTGTATTTCTTTTTTTGTGGGATTCCACAAGTCAACTTCCTCGGCGTCTTTGACCTGACTGTAATGAGATGAAAGAAGAGGATCCAAATATTTATAAAGTTCGTCTAAACTTCTTTTTTGACTATAGAAACTTATGGCCAAAAATCCCTGGCTATCTCCTTGAGGCCAAACCCGTACACTTTCCCGAACTTCCTGAGTGAATTGGCTTGAGAAAGCGCTCATCAGAAGCTGTACTTCTTTTTCGGCCTCCTTAGGATCGGTTCCCCATTTAAAGTGAATGAGATAAGCTACAAGCTGGGTGTCATAGTCGGCCTCAATTTTTTCTACCTCAAGATGACTCGAAGATAGATCACGAAATCGGTCTTCCAGAACGTGACCATAAGTATTTAAAAATTCGTCGGCCGTTGAATTACCATACGAAACTCGAACATAAATTGTAGGCTTGCTGCTATTTGGAAAAAGAGAAATGGGTAGCTTAAAACCACAGTAAATACCAACGAGGGCCAAAAATCCAAGGCATAAGTAAACGCGTAACGGGGAGCTGTAAAGCTTACCCACCGCCTGACTCGATTTGGACTTTGTCCCCGTCGGCAATAAATTGGCTCGATCGCTCTATAACTTGGTCTCCGTCCTTGATCCCTTTTAGAATCTCCACTTGGCCACGTTCCCTGCGCCCGAGTTCAACGGGAACGCGAACGGCTTTGCCATCTTGAACGATACGAACAAAGGTTTCACTTCCTTTATAAACTACAGCGTTATCGGGAAACACAAACCCTTGACGTCTATTAATTTCAAAGTAAGCCTGCCCCACGGTTCCAGGCGGCAGTTTTTGAACTTCACTTTGGGCCACTTTCAGTTCACACTCAGCCGTCCCTGTCGCAGGGTCAACCAGAGGACTCAGTCCCTTAACACTCACCGGAATTTTCTCCGTTCCCCCAGAAATTTTGAATGTTCCTTCCATCCCCTTTTTAAAAGAGGTCAGATCGGAGGCCGCTATCTCAATGATAATTCGAACCTGAGCGGGGTCGGTAATGGCAGCAAGAAGGGCCCCCTTAAGGACCGCGCTCCCTTCGGTCACTGAAACTTGACTTACGTATCCGTCCACGGGAGCTGTGACAATCAGCGGAGCAAATTGGTACACAGGGTCCGTGTGCTTAATAGTGGCCAGTCTCCCCCCTTTTCTGATCCGTGATCCTAGGGGCGCAGAGATCTGGGTGATCACACCGTCTGACTCTGAATAAATCATGGAGTTCACCCGCGATTCAACTCGGGCTGGATAGGTCAAATTGTCAGATAGTGCCGATAGCTTCGCCTTCTCCGTAGTTACAACGGGAATTGGCGGCGGCGCCGAGGCTTTAGCAACCGTAATGACTGTTAAAGAAAACAGCACAAAAATAAATTTTTTCATGCAGGCCATCAGTAACATTAATTTGTTGGACGAACAAGAGTGGCGTGTTAAAAGCCAATTCATTCTAAAGAGGGGGATCAAATGAAAATTATAATATTTTTATATGTGTTTGTATTTGGGTGGACCGCTTTGGGTCAGATCCGTCAAGCCCTACCCTACCACCCGGCCACTTTAAGGCCACCAGCCGGAGGTATTTATCGCTTTTTTCCACAGCCTGAGGCCTCAAGCGAGTTTCGGGGCTATTTTAAAGTCAACGTGGAGATTCATCTTCTTACTCTAAATGGTAAAGCCTGCCTTATGCATCCCGGCGATATCGTAAGAATTTCGGTTCATTCAAATTTGGTCTTCCTCATAAGACAAACTGCCCACCCGGTCAAAGCTGGCAAATGCCCGATGGGACTACCTCTTAGGCCCGCCATTTATTAGGCCCGAAATTTATTCAGATTTTTTGTAAAAAACTTATGTTTTTTTGTTCTTTTTGAAAATCCTATGTGGTATCAACCGTGCACAGGGACTAATTTTTACAAATAATAAGGGTAAGGAGAAACCAATGCAAAATTCAATAAAGCTTGCAAAGCTTTTGACTAGCTTTGCACTCGCAATGACGGTGTCGTCAGGGGCTTGGGCCCAGCACGGTGGCGGCGGCCATGGTGGTAGCAGCGGTGGTGGAGGTCACGCTGGAGGTGGTGGCAGTGGTGGACACCCTAGCGGTGGCAGCAGTGGCGCAGGCGGGGGTAAGTCAGGTGGCGGCAAGTCAGGCGGCGGACAGCGCGGCGGTGGTGGACACCAGCCCGGTGGCGGTGGGCACGCTGGTGGTGGCACCGGTGGTGGACAGCGCGGCGGCGGGAAGTCTGGTGGCGGACAACACGCCGGCGGACACGGCGGTGGCGTCCCTCAGGGGTACAATAATGTCGGTCATGGAGAATTCAAAGGGTCTAAGTCCGTTACCCATGCTGGACATGTTTACACTCAGCGAACTTATGCTAATCACCGTGGCAACGTAAGATTGCTTTATGAACATCGCGGCTGGGGGCATTCTCATTATTACTGTTACCATCATTGGGTCGGATTCAATCCCTGGTTTTGGGGCTGGTATTATGGACCGTGGGTCGTTTGGGAATACCCTTGGGGCTGGTTCGGCGATCCTTGGTATCATAACTATTGGTATTGGTACTTCCATCCTTACCCGCGCTACGCTTCACCGGGAGAATGGGTCACAGACGCAGTGTTAGCTGACATGCTCAGAGACGCTTATGATCGTGGTGTCGCCGAAGGAGAAACTCAAGTTAGTACGGCTACTCCCGATCCCATTTCTGATCCTGACAAGCAACAGCTTCTCGCACAAACCAACGACCTAGCTAAGTCGTACCAAGGTGAAATGACTATCGATCTTAAAGATGCATTGGCTAATCCCAATTATCTTTTTGCAGTTAACCAAACCTTCAATGAAATGGTCGTTAACTCCACTCAAGTGTGTAAGCTAGCTGAGGGAGACCTGCTTAAAGTCGCCGTTGCACCCACTGAACAAACTCCAGTGGCGGTAATGGCCGTAACCTCATCTAAGTTTGGAAGCTGCGCCGCAGGCACTCAAGTCAGAGTTTCAGTAAGCGATCTTCAAGAAATGCTGAACACCTTTGCAGAACGCGTGGATAACAAACTCCATGAGTTCGAGAAGACAAAGAACAACAAAGAACTGTTTGTTAAACAACCTTAAGTTAAAAGTTTAGAGTTGTAAAAAGCCTCGGGCCTAAAAACCCGAGGCTTTTTCAATTGAGTCTTCGATCAACTTCTTTGAAGAACTGAATTTCACCTTGAGAATAGGTTCCGTCCCTTTCCTGCCACAAAGCTTCTCTAATTAAACTTCTCAATTCATTGTCGGTAAGATTTAACATCGATTGAGCTTCACTCAAGCTAGAAGCTTGAACGGGATTGAATTCTAACCTCTCTAAAGCCTTCTCATGAAAATAAGCGCCAGAGACCTCCGGAATGAGAATCGCAGCCAATGCAAGAAAACCCGCCGTTTGAATATTTCGAAGATGGATCAAATACCATTGAATGGAAATATCGGGACTAAACCTGGCGTCGAGGTGCTTTTCTAGATTTGGCAAATCTCCCACTTGTATAAGGCGACGGGTCTCGGTATCAAGTTTGAGTCCAGTAAAGGGTTTAAATTCCCTTAGCCAAACAAGATTTCTCAGCAATCTTATGTATCGCTTTAGCAAAATATTTACTTTCGAAGAAGACGGTAAAAGTATTTTATCGACGTAGCTTTCTGTATAAGTTGAAAATACCCCCTCTTGAATCTGAAGGACAAAAGTGGCTCTTTCCAAAAATTCGTTTAAATAAGTCCGCCTACTTTGAGAATACACCATATATCGGCGCAAACGTTGAAGAGGCATTGCCCCAATTAACGTTATGGCCCTAAAAACATCGTCCATCAGATCGGACAAAGTTCTTGGAGTTCTCGCCTTCCATCGAACTGAAGTCTCACTTTTAAAATAAACCCAAACCTGTTCTTCAAAATCCCTTTTAAGCTCTCCCGGAGGGAGGTGGGCGAGAGCTAAGGTTAACGCATCGGTAAGAGTAACGGGTTTACCGTCTAATATAAACCCCTCAAAATTTTGACTTTCGCGAGGAATTATAGACAAAGAAACTTCACATCTAGAAAAAGCTGCCGCGCTTGGAGAGACCATCATGGTTAAAACCAAGGGTCCGATAATGGGCCAAATGAATTTCACTGATTTACCTCTTTTAATTTCTCATAAAGAGTCTTTCGTCCCTCGTTAGCGTCAGGAGGAAGACCTTCATAAAGATCGACAAGGGTCCGGTTTAATTCGCCTGCCTGAGCCCCGCACGTTCGCGCTAATCCGATAAGGGGCTCAAGATCAACGGGACTTTGAGATTTTAAAAATAGCGCGAGGTACAGGGAGATGGTTTTCTGCGTGGGCTTCTTCCAACCACATTTTTCTGCGAGTTTATCCATTTGAGCCAAGGCATCACCCAAAAAGTCAGTCTGAAGTAAACTCTCTTTGTCATACACCTTCACCAGCCCCTCCGAGATTGGATGATGTTCGAGAGTTCGCGCCAAATAGAATGGCAAATGATTCAAAAATGGATCACTCACCATTTTTACGAGGTTCAATGAATGTGAAAAGATGAGTTCTCGATTAGCAAGATATTCAATTCTTCGATCAGGACCAACGATTCTATTGATAAGTTCAACAGGCCGTCCGACGCAGTTATTTTCTAATCCATAGGGATGTTCTGCCCCAAAGTTCGGGTTATTTAGATCCATGTTAAGGAGAATTAAAAGTTGCGTAATTTCATTTGGAGAGAGATTTAATCTATAAAGATAAATACTTCGATCGTCCACATAGTTATAGAAACTAAGTAGTGAATAAAATTTTTGCTCTTTTAAAGTGAGCTTGATGTCTTTTGCCGCTAATATTTTGCTAGAGTTAATACTTACAGTGTATTGATAACTATCCCCTGTAAGAAACGGCTCGTCTTGATTTTTAAAGAGGAGAAATCCGTGTCCTAATACACCTGCACCTTTTCCGGTGCTCACAACCCCCCAAAAAGCATTTTGTGTGTCTGTAAATGCCAATTGGGACATAAGAAAAAAGCTTAGAAACGAAACAAGCATATGCGCAAAATATTACAAAAGCCATGCCCTTTTGGTGGCATAGACTTTGCCTACTTAAGACTCCGATGAAGCGTATTCAATTGGGTTTTGTTGTAATTTGTCTCACCACTTTTCTTATGAGCAGTAATTACGTCACCGCACAAAGGGAAGGTGAAAGTGGTTCGTCGAGGACGACAAGAATCAGTTTGGTTTTTTGGGGATCAATAACGACTTTTCTTGCAAGAAAGAAAAGTGATACGTGGTTTTTTATCGGATGGGCCGTAATGTTGGCGGGTTCTGTGTCCTCCGCTACTCGTCTTGCCCATGATGTTGTCGGCAACCTCCTTCTTGTTGGCGACGATACTCAGGTAGACATGTATTCCGGAGGCGACAGGCCCGTTAACTTACAGGCCTCAGTTGACGCTAAAGATTACTTAGAAAAGATAGAAATGGACTCCTTTGTAGCTGCTAATTCTCCTTTGGCAAATCACCTTCCTATGAGCGAAGTTTTAAGGCAGTTTAATATGGACCCCCAACGTGTTGGTCAACTTTTACTCCATTGCAAATCCTTGGCAGATTCACTTCTTGGCGGAAAAGAATTTGGAAGCAAAATAATGCCCATCAACTACAAAGACTTTCAAAAAAGTACGGGTATCGACAACATGTCCCACAGAGAATTAAACGTTATTAAGAATTATTTAAGGCTGAGAAATATAGCTTTAACCCGTATCTAAACTCAGATAAAACAGCCTTAAATGAAAGTTCAAGAAGGTACTAAATTCGGTTACCGGGCTGATATCGATGGACTTCGGGCCATTGCCGTGGCCCTGGTTATTTTTTATCATTTCCAAATTGAAGGATTCAGCGGCGGCTTCATAGGAGTTGACGTCTTCTTTGTTATCTCTGGTTTTCTCATTACTTCTCTCATCATCAAAGAGTTTATAAATGGCACGTTCTCATTGCCTCACTTCTTCTCGCGAAGGGTAAGAAGAATTTTACCCGCTCTGGTGGTAGTGGTGATTTTTACGGGGGTTGGAGGTTTTTACCTTCTTCCACCCAATGAGTTCTCCTCTCTCGCCAAAGCTTCAAAGGGTTTGGCCTTCTTTATTTCAAATTACATCTTCTTGAGAAGCCAAAATGATTATTGGCTTCAAAACTCCCTCACTTCTCAGCCTCTTCTTCACACCTGGTCCGTGGCGATTGAAGAACAGTTCTACATCTTGTTCCCACTGATCATGACCGTCTTTTTTTGTTTCAAAGAGAAAACTAAAAGATCACTACAGGTCCTTTTTTGGTTTCTTTCTTTTTTGGCCTTAGTCTCTTTTACGGTAAGTGCTTATCTAGTAAAAGTGAACCCTCCCACGGCCTTTTATGTTTTGCCTGCGAGAGGTTGGGAGCTTCTGGCGGGAGCGCTTCTTTCTATAGGTTTGTCTCTGAGGACTTTTAAGATTCCAAGCGCCGTCTTAAATTTTTCTTCTGCCTTAGGATTGGGTCTTATTATCTTCTGCGGATTATTTTTTAACTCCCGTACCACATTCCCCGCTTGGAATGCTCTTTTGCCATGTCTAGGAGCCTTGATGATAATATTTTCGGGGAGCCATCAGGAGATTCCCAAGGTCAATGGGCTTTTAAAATCTAAACCCCTCGTTTTTATTGGCCTCATTTCTTATTCACTTTATCTATGGCATTGGCCCTTTTTTGTTTTGTCTCGTTCACCTTATTGGACTTATTGGAACGTGGAGGTACCCGGTCGGTTTTTTCAGGTGACCGTTGTTTTTTTTCTTTCGTTTCTGTCTTGGAAGTTCGTCGAAACCCCCTTTAGAATTGCAAAAAATATGTCTGTCCCCAAGACTCTTACCATTGGTATGGCATTGCTCCTGAGCATTCTCGCCCTAGGTCTTTTTGAAGACTCCATTGTCAGGGGAACGGCAACTGTAGCTCAGGACTTTCCTAAAGCTTTACAAAATATGATAACTCCAAATAATGAAGTTCCTTTTCGAGCGTGGCAATTTTCAGATGACCCTTTAATAATTAGAAAAGAAGGCGGAAAGCTTATTGGGGATCAAAAGCATCCGCCAATCTTTCTTCTTTTAGGAGATTCATTTGCCAGCATGTGGGGTCAGGCTCTGGACTCAAGGGCAAGGGAGGCGAAAAAATCTATTCTTCTTATGGCTAGGGAATGGTGCGCAAGTCTGGATGGCCTAGGACGCAAGACTGAACCCTCCTGCTACGAAATAAACCAGGCGCGCCTTAAATTCACAGAACAGTCGAAGGTAAAAAATGTAGTTTTAGCTATAGAATGGGGAGAGGTCTTCACAAGTGATTCAGGACCCTATTATTTTTCAATGACCCACCCAGAAGAGAAGAATCTTAGAAAAGTCACTTTAGAGAGAACACTCTTACGTTTGAAAGCTGTTCGTAAAAATGTTTTTATAGTTCTACCTATTCCCTCCAGCGCGGGAAGTCCTTTCAACTATGCGATTCAAAGCCTTAGAAATAAAGATAAATTGGCCTACGGAATGCCCCTAGATACTTATTTGCAGGACCACCGCACTCAAGAGATGATGGTGGAATTTTTAGCCCTCCAAGCAAAATATCATTTTAAAATTTTGGATCCCATCCCCCTATTATGTAAGGGTAGCCGCTGCCTCGCTGCAAAAGATGGAAATCCTATCTATCACGATGAGTATCACCTCAGTTATTACGGGAGCCAATATCTCGTGAAGACATTTGATCCCCTTTTTGATGAACCGACGCCTTAACGTTAACCTTTTCTCACGATTCCGTTGGAATCTGAAATCATTATGGCTCCCGCCCAATTGACCCTTCTTGTTATAAGGGCCCCTACCCATAATATTGGAAATAAAAAGTCGTAAACGGGTAAGAATAAGACGCACCACCAATCTTTTTGGGGAGCCCCTAGTAGTTTTTCAAAGATCAAAGCCTGGATCATTCTCAAAATGAAGAAACTCAAGCCCACTTCAAATACGGTCCAATTTTGAAACCAAAGGCCCCAAACAAAAAATATCTGGGGAAAAGAAAAAAGGGGTCCAAGAAAGAAGGCCCCGGGCATATAATATTTTGCGATCATTAACCACCGAATCTGCCTATTCCAGAAACTGAGAAAAGAAAGATGCTCTTGGGGAACATAGGTCAAATAAGGGGAAAGTAGGCATTTTCCACCAACTCGTTTGAAGGACTGAGCCAAAATAACGTCTTCTGTAAAACGGTTTAGTGTAGGTTCAAGGCCTCCGCTACGTTCCAAAAGGCTACGACTAAAGAAAAGTGAACCACCGTAAGCAACAGCTCCTTCTTTTGTGGCTGTAGAAAATAGAAAAAACTTCGTCACTTCTAAATTTAGGGCCACCGTTTCAACCAGAGCTCCAAAAGATCTAGGTCTGACGTTGACGGGAAAGGTAGTGACATAAAAGTCGGGATTATTTTGTGCCATTGCAACTAGGGAGGCAAAATAATTTGAAACAATGTGACTATCGATAGCGTGCCAGTAAAGCCAGGAATGGGTGGCAAAGTCATAACCGTGGGCCATCTTTGAATTTCGAGGATTAGCTCCCCGCGGCTCAAAATCAGAGCAAAATTTGACGACCACCTTTGACTTTGATTTGGAAACTACGTCTTGTGCCCACAATAGCCCCTCATCACGGGAGCTCTCAGCTACAATTATAAATTCTAAGGGTCCGTGGTATTCTTGGTTCAAAATGCTCCGAACTCCCTCTTCAAGTTGGGTTGAGAAACCCTTTACTGAGGTGATTACACTTATGCCAGGCCAGTGTTGGGCTCTTGGAGGGACGACGAGTTTCGGTCTAACGCTTAAGCGCCAGACGGTGTATAGAACCATTGAGGTATAAAAAAATACTAAAGCATAGATGTAGACTGGCGCATGGAAAATGGCCACGCAACTATGGACTTCCGGACGAAACTTTAGAGAGGACGTGATCCATTTCAAGGAACCGACCGACTCTATAGAGTATTATATTCTCCTCGAGGCCGTTTGAAGGTATGCCTTGGTAACCCGTAAAAAAGTCTCGTTGAATCTCTGGCACCTTGGTGCAAATTATTTTAGTCGCCGCCCGATCTTCGAACTTCCCCCTGACTGCGTGAATTAGGATTCTGTACCGCATTCCAAACTTCTTTTTCTCTTCGACGGGTTCCGTAAATAGCTTATCGCCTTTGATATAATCGGTTTCTAATTGACCGGATTCGATATTATTCATCCGAATTGGATATTTCCTGAGGGCTAATTGGACGGCCCTCCAAACTTCATCATAGCTAGCGTAAAAGATTCGGGACTGAGGTTCAGTGACGGGAGGATCTGAAGCAATCTCCTTTTCAATACACCCTGCTTGGGCGAACGATAAAGCGGCCAAGAAAACCCAGATCTGAACTTTAAGAACAGCCATTGAACCATCTCACAGACTGTGGCGATTTCTGTCAAGTGCAACCATTGACAAAATCAACCTGTGTCTCTAAACTTCCTTCACAATTTAAAGCGTTTAACGGCGGAGTAGCTCAGTTGGTTAGAGCATGCGGTTCATATCCGCAGTGTCGGGGGTTCGATTCCCTCCTCCGCTACCAACCTATTGAAATTACTAATAAATTTTAAAATGGATTGGTTGAGAAAGTCAAGCTTTTACAAGTATGTGGGACAATCCCACTTGAATCTATGTCCCACTTAGAGTATTATAGTTTGTGGAGGTCTTTATGCCTGCTCGTAAAATTGATGGTAAAGGTCGTCTTGCTTTGGGACCGGAGTTTGCTAATAAAGATGTCATTGTTGAAAAAGTTCATGATGGATTTTTGATTAAGCCTGCGGTCATTGTTCCTGAAAATGAGCTTTGGCTTTACAAAAATAAGACAGCACTCGAGTCAGTAATGAAAGGAATTGCCCAAGCCAAGGCAAAGCAGTTCGCACCCAATCCTCGGAAAAAGAACCGCAAGTGGCTTGAAGAGGTTGAAGACTAATTGTTTAAAGACAATTGGACTCTGATTGCTGCTGAAAAATATGCTGAACTTGAAGCTTCAGCTAAAAAGGCATTTGATAACCGTAAAAAATCAGGAAAGATAAAATCATCTCGCATTGAAGGCTTGTTCAAACAGGTGGATAAAGCGATCGATTTACTCTTAACGAATCCCAGACATCTCAGTCTTGTAACCCACAAATATCATAACCTTTCTCATGTTGATTCAAAATCAGGAAAAGAATTTGAAGTTTTTGAAGCCTATGCTCAAAACAAAACTCCCGGCGCCTACAGAATTTTTTGGTGTTATGGACCCGAGAAGGGGGAGATAACAATTGTCAATATTACCCCCCACCCTTAATAGTCGCATGAGTCTTAAATTCTTTATAGTATATTGAATCTACCAGGGCCTCTCGATAGGACTTCAGGAAATCGGCTTTGCCGGGAATGTCCTGTAGCCATACTTTGTCGACCAGTTGAAATGCGAGGCTTTCATTTCCGGTAAAAATCAAATCGGTTATATCCTGAATAAATGACGGTGGGGGCCAGTCCGGATCATCGTGCTTACGCAATAGCATTCGCCACTTTGGGACCTTGGCGTAAAATGATTCCAAATGTGCTGGTCTTTTCATGAGCTCGGAAGCTACGCGATAGTGGTCATTGGCGTATTTCATAATTATAGTCGCTCCTGCAGAGGCGGCAAAAGACGAAAATTGGTACGCTAAAAAATCATCAGTAAGTCGGATTTCAGGTTTGCCATCATGATCAAGATCGACAATTTCTAAATAATAATTGCCGCCGTAAATGTCGCCTATTTTTCGAAATTCCCCCTTTACATCAAAGATGAGAAGCGAGTTACAGCAGTGAGCACCCCCGGTCCATCTTGAAATAACAAGCTGAGTTCCGTGGCCAGTGAGATGCATGAGATAGCGACCACGATGATCGTTCCATTCATTCCCAAGATCGTAATGGTTGTCGATCCCTTCTTCACTGTAAACGACCTTGTCCCCTTTCAAAATTTCAAGGCGTTGGCATGTGTGGTCATCTAAGTATGAAATTCTGACTAGGTAGTCGACGGCTCTCCTTTCAAACCTGCCATCAATGTGGTTAAGACACCTTTCGTTAAATTCAAGACTCTTAGGGGGTGATGGTGGTTTATTACAGATCGGAACGAGAATAAGAAGTGAGATCAAAAGCAAATTCATTTTCGACATTTTTGATACTCATCATAAAAATTATTAAAAATTTTCTTAATTTTTTCGACATCCTTTTTGGGTTTGCCTTTCGTTCCCTTATAGTCCCATACCGTATCAACCCATGATGCTGAAGTTTTTAAACGGGATGAAGTGAGCTTTCTTTTTTCAAAAAGCCAACGGATTCCTGCGCAAATGTTGATACTTGGCTCATTCAAGTCTGATTTGGTAATTTCTATGAAATGATCCTTAAGTTCGTTCTTATCACCGCCTAAAAGTTTTCGAGTATCATTGGTGATTTGTGTTAAGCCACGAGCGCTATCTGACTTCTTCGGATTGGCAAGTTTCGTTGGATCAAATCCAGATTCTGATGCTACGAGTGCCTTGACGAGATTCGGATCTAAAGAAACATCAGGCATGAGAACATCATTCCAATATTGGACCCAACCAGCTATCAAATCGTCATATTTATTTCCGTTTTTGAATTTCAATGACAAATGACAAGGCTTATTTTTAAGGTCGGAAAAGTGTTGAGCGGAGATTTCCCGAATCTCGTCGGGGTAAAGTTCATCTTTTCCGGATGGATTGCGGGCGCAATGAGCGTGCCTGGTCGTGACATGGCCATCAGGATATTTTTTGCTAGGCGGGACATGGAGAGGATGTGTTCTAACCCAATGTTGACCATAGGGACACATTCGCCAGGGATGCACTTTTTTTGGTACTGGTTCTCGCTTCCCTTTTTTCTTAGTCATAATCAGATTCAGTTTACATAGTGACGGGTTGTAAGGCCAATTTTCTTTTGAGATGATTGATATTGCTATAGAGACTGATAGCTTCGAAATATTCCTCTTTAAATTCTCTTGAGTGCTCAGCCTTATGAAAGAGTTCGTCAGGACTCATGTTCATCTTTTTTGCAAGCTGATCAAATTTCTTTGTAAGGCCCACAAGGGCTTCCTCATCATTTTTATATTCTGGTTTGGCCCTCAAAGCGGCTTGATACAAACCCATTTTCTTTTTAGCAATAGGGCGGGTTTTCTTAGTTTTTTCAGTCACGGCATTCATGCCTCCAACCTCCGACATTAGCATGATGATCTCTCAAAGCAAAATAACAAATCACTGTTATATCAATAACTTACAAATATTCGGATGACTTCAACCCTTTCGATAGGCGATTTGATTTTATTTTTAATCTAATCACTATATAAGAATGTGCAGGTGGTTTGTTGTCCTCCTCCGCTACCACAAAAAACAAATTCATAAATAAAATCAAATACTTAACTTTTAAAACCCCCTACACATGTGTAGGGGGTGTAGGGGGTTTTGTAAGCTGTTGGAAGGAGGTTTCTTTTCGCAGTATTTTTGAGAGCGCCGTAAAAATTCGCCAGATTTGGCGGAAGGCGCTCTTTTTTTATCTATTGAGTAAATAAAATATGTTTATATGTGTCGGGGGTAAGTGTCCGAACTTCCTCGGGGGAGTGCACGAGTCACGCCTCTTGGTCGCATTCATCACAATGATAGTTGGCGACGAATATTTCATCAAGGGGTTGATCTAGTTCGATCAACCATTCGGTGATCCCACATCGCACGCATTTGGCTTCTATGGCTTCGTTGGCAAGGGCCTTTAAAATCTCGCTTTCGGTTGAGCTCAATTTGTGGACACCACAGCGTCTGCTTCAATTTCTATAAGAAAGCGAGAATCAATAAGAGACTTCACCTCAACCATGGAAGTCGCCGGCGGACAGTCCGCAAAAAACTCGCCGTGAGCCTGGCCGAACTCTTCCCAACGCTTGATATCGGTGACAAACATCCGTGTTCTGATTATATTTTGGCGATTTACCCCGAGAGGCTTGATGGCCCGTTCAATGATTTCAAGGCAGCGCTTGGCTAGGGCATAGGCATCACCGACGGCGTGAGGAGTACCATCATCTTCTAGTGCTACGGTACCAGTGACTGCCACCACGTTCCCCATTCTGATCGCTCGGCAATAGCCTACTTTTTTCTCCCATGGCGCTCCAGAAAATGTGCGCTTGACCTCTGATATTTCGTTCACCGTTTAAAGCCTCGCAACTTTCTCATTCCAATATTCCACAAAGGCAATATAGCCTTCATGAGAAATTAAAAATTTTAAATGAAAAGGAATTTTTAATCTATATGCGAAGACTTCCTTTACTCCATCCCGATATGCCCTCTCCAGTCGATGATTGCCGTCAATAACATTAAACCGACCGGGACTGATTTCAGCTAAGATCAAGGGTTTTGTTATATCAGCAGAAGCAACGGTGGGTTCATCAAGAGTCTTTTTAAGGTCGGTATAAAGGTCATCGACCTTAACTTTCTCTGGAACGAACTCAGCGGGGTTCTGCCCAATAAATTTCAAAAGCTGAGTGATGTTGAATTCAAAGATACCGTTTGGAAATATTTCGTCGTCATTTGCAAACGGACAAGGTTGGAATTCTTTATCAACTTTGAGTTTTGAAAAACTAAAAGGCTTCAAAGTTGACGCTCCCTTAAAACTCATTGCAAGAGCCTTACAATGTCTTGATTCCCGTTTTCTTTTGCAATATCAAGTGGGGTTTTTCCGTCGTGTCCTTGAATATTGGTTTTAGCCTCTGCTTCGATAAGAACCCTTGCTGTTTCAAGATGATTTCCAGATACGGCATCGTGAAGGGGCGTGTACCCGTTGTACAGCCCCCTGGCATTCAGATCGAGTCCATGTTTTACAAGCAGCCTCATCACATCCGTGCGTCCCCAAAATCCAGCCTTGTGACCTGCATTGGCTCCCATCCAAGAATCAAGATGGTTAGGATTAGCACCGTGATCTAATAGTAAAGCCACCATCTGCACCATTCCCTCGCGGGCTGCCCAAGGAAGTGGGGTGAATCCTTGGTCATCGGATTCTTCTACTGGAGTAGATTTATCCGAAAGAAGTATTTTAGCTCTTTTAACATCATTGCGGCGAATGGCCCCCATAAGAGCCCGGCCCTGAGATGAAAATCGTCTTTTCTCTTCGTCTTTAATTTGAGCAATGGTTTCATTATCTTTTAATAGCTCTGCTGACTCAATTGGAGTTAATCCTGCACGATTTCGTATCGAAAGACTCGCATGGGCCTTCAGAAGAAGGGCTATGAGTTCCCTCCCATGGGTTTTTTTCTTAAAATAAATGGCATCATGGAGAGGTGTATCACCATTAGAGGGAGATTGAAGGTCAATCAGAGCGCCTTTTTCCAACAGGAGTTTAACCGCCTGTGGATTACCGGAGTAAACAGCTTTGTGAAGCACATCGATTCCCATCTTAGAATCTAGTGCATTAATATCGCCACCCTCTGCGATGAGTTTTTCCATAAGAAGGACATCTCCCTGCCCTGCAGCCCGATGAAGTGGGGTTAGACCCCCATCGTCTCGGTTCGTTTTTAATTGCGATGACGAACAAGATACTAATAATAATGTAGATAGTAGAGGAATAAGTCTTTTCTTCGGATTTCGCATAAGCCGTCCTTAGCACCTCTATAATTTGAACTCTGACTTTTTTTAATCCAATTTCAAAATCAACCCCATCTAAGAGTTGCGCAAAA
>Ga0207013_1058_pt1 | contig 30123 bp, 31 predicted proteins | sample Alteio_BWMinCont_55_FD_153501 | JGI IMG/M metagenome (GOLD analysis project Ga0207013, IMG submission 153501) | Enriched cells from forest soil in Barre Woods Harvard Forest LTER site, Petersham, Massachusetts, United States -... | ecosystem: Environmental > Terrestrial > Soil > Temperate forest >...
TCTATGACCCTGATGCTCCCACCGGCAGCGGATTTTGGCATTGGGTGGTTACGAATGTTCCTGCTACCCAAACCTCCCTCCCCCAAGGTTGGAAAAGTAAAGGAACCGACGGGAATGAAATCACCAGTGATTTCGGCCAAGCTCCCTATGGCGGCCCCTGCCCTCCGCCAGGAAAACCTCACCGTTATATATTTACGGTTTATGCTCTTAAGACCGAAAAAATTGAACTTCCTAGCGGAGCAACAAACGCTTTTGCACGTTTTATGATCGAAGCCTCCACGATTAAGAAAGCGACACTACAAGCTTCATACGGAAGGTAAGGATAAAGGACCTTTTTCAACAGGTCCTAGTAGCTGCTCACTGGAGGACAAGAACAGACCAAATGCCTATCTCCATAGGGATTATCGACCCTCGATACAGCTGGCCAAAACTTGAACTCTTTAGTCCAAGCCGCCGGAAACGCGGCTTGGGTTCTCCCGTAAGGACGATCCCAATTGTCTGAAGCGATTACTTGCGCCGTATGGGGTGCGCCTTTGAGGACATTTATTGTTTTGTCCGATTTTCCATTTTCAATATCGCGGACTTCACTGCGAATCAAAAGCATCGCTTCACAGAACCTGTCTATTTCCTTTTTTGATTCACTTTCAGTAGGTTCCACCATCATCGTGCCTGGAACGGGCCAAGAAACCGTTGGAGCATGAAAACCGTAGTCCATAAGTCTCTTAGCTACATCATCGACTTCAATACTAGCACTCGCTTTGAGTGGCCTCAGGTCAATAATACATTCATGGGCCACAATTAAAAAAATTAGGGGAGCTGGCCGTTTTATCAGCCAACTCCCTTTCAAAGTGCCTTTGCCCTGAGTAGTAACGAACTTTTACTGATTCAGTACCCACTTCGATCCGGTGAATAAGGGCTTGTATAATCTTAGTTGTAAATTCGTCGCCGCCGTGGCCGTCAAAATCGCTTCTTAAGGTCTTTAAAAACAATTCGTAGGTCGCAAGTTCGACGGGAAGATCACTGGAGCCTCCGGACTTCTTAATTTCCTCTAACTTTAATTCATTCTGAAAACAAGTTCGGCATCTTCACAAATTTGTGAACACTTTGTTAACAATATTCTTGTGCGTCGCAGTGCTTTCCCATATAAATGCCTCATGGAAAGTATTGAAGTTCTTGACCCGCGACAATTTCTCACAGATGAACTGGCGCGAAGGTGCAGCAAAAACCCTCGCTATTCTCTGCGCACCTTCGCTCAGTTCCTCGAATTGATTCCCTCTGCCCTCTCGATGATGTTATCGGGCAAGAGACCTGTTTCAAAGAAGGCGGCGACAAAGATTGTGGAACGCCTAGGGCTCAACCCAGCCATCCGCCAAGCTTTCCTTAATGGCTGCGGCCAAGTTCGTAATTTGGATTTTAGTGAGAACCTATCGGCATCTTTTCAGACTCTAGCTCTGGATAAATATGAAGTCATAGCTGACTGGTATCATTTTGCGATTTTGAGTTTGATAACGACGCCTGATTTTACCCCGAAGATTTCATGGATTGCCTCACGCCTAGGAATCACTTTGGCGGAAGCGAAGTCTGCCGTGGAGAGGCTTGTCAGGGTTGGCGTTCTGGATATCTCCGGAACACGCTGGAAGCAAACTGGTCAGCCTATAAAAGTTGAAAATACAGTTTCGACTTCGGCGACCCGCCGGGCTTCAAGGCAGATACTCGAGAAAGCAATAGAGTCTCTTGAAAACGATCCAATGAATATCAGAGATATGTCCTTTATGACGTTAGCAATCGATCCAAAGTTGGTTCCTACAGCTCTTCAGGAAATCAGAAAGTTTAGAAGAAAGTTGGCAAAATATTTGGAAGAATCAGCTGAGCCAAAAGAAGTTTATCAATTGGCCGTGCAAATCTTCCCTGTTTCGAAAAGGAAGTGATGCTATGTTAAAAATAAATTTAGTTTTCTGGACCGTCACTATGGTTGCCCTTCTTTCCTGCACGTCTTTCGCTAGTGGCAATGAGGATCAAGGTAAGGGAAGCTCTCCACACGACAAGCTCTTTGTGGCAGCCAAGCAAAAGCATAAAGCAAACGAAGGTGGGCATGGTGGCCACTACGTGGACGTGAATTCACGGACGGCTTTGCGGGATTTGGTAGATAAGACAGTCTGCCACTGGCTTAGCGCAAATGAATTCATAGAGCAACATTTGCCAAAGTATCAGGACTTTTACGATGGTCTTGAGCGCGCCCATTGGTATTTTGCCGATGCATTCCGTAGGGAAGTCAATAAGACTCAATTTTGTGAGACTTTTGGGCGCCTCAAACGCATTCCGGTCGAGGATCAAGACGGTCTGACCGTATATGAGGAAAACAGCAAACAGCTTGCAATTCGACTTAATGACCAAGTCTTCATGGACATGACCGCGTTTAACAGGTTGCTTAACGATACCCATAAAACTTTCACTTTTGTCCATGAAATCATGCATAGCTTTATTCCATTCGATGCCCCTAGAAGAAATGACAGTCTTCGAAGCACAATCGCCATGCTGAATTCAGATGTAAGTACCTCAACTCTGGCGAACATCATTAAGAACAACTACATTGACATGCCGGAATCGACTTCAGCCATCGATGCTGTAAAGACTGAAATCCTCACAGTTGTCAATCCGGAGGCACCTCTAGCCCAACGACTCGCGCTAGCCAAGAAGGTGGTTTTTTTCAAGAATTACCTTTGGTCAGAAGATAGACACCTCCTTGAAGGCGGGCTGGAACAAATGAGGGACATCGCTCATCAAAGAATCAGAGCTGCTATTGAGCTTGGTCAATTGGATGAAGTTAAGAAAATTTATTCAGATACACAGTTTAATCCTAATGAAGGCATAGAATTTAGCGTGGGCTTTATTACGGAATCCCATTGGCAATACAGTCAGTCCGGTCTTGAAAATCGACATGGATGGTTGGCCGGAGACGGAAAGTACGTGCCGGGACTGGTATACGCCTCACGATATGCCCAGCCTGGGATTGTAAGATGGTTCTTGTCTCTACCTAACACCGACGTCAATTTTGACAAGCCCTTGGCAGAAGCTATCTTACCGTTGTCTAAGTATGGCGAGCCAATTCCAAAGGGAATTGAGAATGATGCCGACCTCAAAACACGATACATGGATGTTATAGCAGCTCTTTCGTCGAATTCTAGATTGGACATCCGTTATCAAACTAAAACAGCTCTGCCTGGCGGCCAATTGCTCGACTTCTTGGATAAAGAAACCTCAGCGCAGATTGAAACAACGATTTCAAGGCATTCAAAACGTTAGAAAAATTTTGTAGGTGGTTTATATAGTTGTTGAATTAAAAATTGGAGTTGAGTCATGAAAAATTTGAACGTTATCGTAGCTAGTGCGATTATTGTTTTCACAGTCAGTGTTCGAGCTACAACTAATACTAGGGGCTTGAATGACAAATTCGAGTGTATTTCGACTTGTGTCGCGGTTGATTTTGAAAATCGCAAAATCGTAAACATGGGCCCGGCCGTCGGTCGCAGCGAAATTGACGCGGGAGAGGCATTTGCGGTCATGGCGCAAGATTGTGCCAATGCCGTCGCCCCTGTCTTCTCTTACGCGCAGACATTTCTAGCGCGGTCTATAAGGTCTGGAAGCACAGAGGCTACCTCGTCATCATACGCGGAGGTTCCTCATGGTTTTCAGTTTTTTGACTTCGGCTATGCTCCTGGACCACGATGGTTTAGTCGCGCTGAGAGTTCAAGCAAAGGATTTACTTATACCCTTGTGACTCCCAATCTTGATGACTGCAAGGAGCTAAAGGTCAATAAAAAAGGCGAGCCGAAATATATTGGACCCGAACATCCAATGGGCTGAACTAACGAACTTATAAACTTATTAAACTTTATTTTTGGAGGAACGTTATATGCTTTTATCACGAATTTCTATTTTACTTACCGGAATCTTCATTCTTGGTTTTCAACTTTCAGCGAATGCTCAGGATGCGAAAGCCGAGCGGCCGCTTACAAGACAAGGGGTCGTGACGCCGCTGCCAGAATTTAAGGTGGGCTGGTACGTACCCTCCAACAGGGAGTCAGGTGTACACATGTGCACTTTAATTCTGAGCATGTCAACGGACGGTCAGACTTTATATTATGTCGAGGGCGACACTGTTGATGGTTACCCATGTCATCGGGAAACGGTAAGCACTTACACGCGTATGGGAAATAGCTCTAACTACACCGATAGAAGCGGTAATACCGCAACTATTCTTTCTCCCTATTCCGTTCTGTTAAAGCCATACAAATATGGGAAACAGGGCGACATGATACTTATGGACGTTATGTACCTGTTCGGAGCGGCAACGGAGCCCAAGCACTAAGACAAATTAATTCGGAAACAGTGAGCGAGCTGTGAAATACAGCTCGCTCACTGTCGTTAGTGACCTCAAAACTTGCTCCAGTTTTGTGATTCGAGGGTACTTTCCCCGAACTTCATGGCCACTAAAGCGCAGACCAAAATTCGTTATGGTCGCCAATCCTGCGGAATTTCGAGGTGGCGGTGATAGGGATGTCGAAAACAATGTCCTTACCATGGCGAGAAAGTGAACATATGTCTGCAAAGACATATTGGCTGCGGCCAGGTGAGATTGATTTGACCCTTCGGATGGTAGATCTGCTTCCCGTCGGGTTGCTACGTTCACAAAAACTCTCAGACATTACTTTTCCGAGCGCAGTGTCGAACTTATTAACAGGAGCTGAAAAGTCTTCTTATTACATTAGATATTCTTTTGAAGTAAACTTCTTGAAGACTTAAATATCCAGTTGGAGTTAGTATGAAAAATGTATTCTTGACGTTATGTCTTCTGTTGATTTCAGCAACTTCGGTCAGTGCGTCTTCAGTTGCAGGCCCAATTCCAAGTGTGAACGAAGGGGGCAATACTCGATATTTCAACGACTCCTGGGGTATGAGCTATCTGATTCAGCCTAATTATATGCGCATTTCGGAAAACAGGCCTAATTTTGTGTCTTACAATATCGGATTTGGGAAAATTCGCGATCCGTTCACTGGAAGATTTTTAATTGATGCAGGGCAGGTGAGTCCTGTGAGGTGGGTTGAAGTACATAACCAAATTTTGACAATAGAAAATCGACCTCTAATCGGTTATGGCTATGGTGAATTTCAAGCCTCAATAGAATTTTCATCTAATGAAGCAGCTGAGACCTTCAAAGGCCAGATATTAAACGGATCCCTTTACGGAGCAACAATTACAGTTAAAGCAAGGCCAGGCAAGGCGTCGAACTATAAGGATGTAAGAATCTTAGATAAGCAGTTTGAGTCTTTCATTTCAAGGGACGGTACTGTGTTCATCCCGAGACAAAATGGGGTTCATCGTTTCTTGTTTAATTGCTTGAGGTTAATGGGTGATATCATATAACTCCGGGAAGTAACCGAAGAGGTGTTTTTTTATCCTTATATCATCTGAGTTGAATCCGCACAATTAGCCTATACCCTAGGCCGCCTCTCATCAAGGACTTTATAGCTACCAAACAAACCCTCGTTTGAGAGAATTTTCTAGGCTCGAAAAATATATTGCTCCTGATTTTTAACGCCGGAGAAAGTTGACCACCATTGTGTGGATCAATCTACGGAGCCACCAAAAGACTGTGTCTTTTAGAAAATTTCCATTTCTACCATCTGCGCCGGGCACGATCGTCAGTGAGAGGTTTTTGAACTCTCAAAATTTGAAAAAGTCGATATTGAGACATGCAAGTTGGTCCTCCGTTGTTCCATCTACAATTTCGGTGATCCGTTCGATGACTTTGACAAGTTCCGCTCTAATCTCTCTCATCGCTTTTTCTGAAAGTGAACAAGGAAGACTTAAGAAAAGTTCCTCGGGAGAAACATTCCCCATTTTTTCCATTCCCTTGACCCGCCAATTCATGTGATGGCGTGTGACAAGAGGCGAGCTGGCTTCAAGGTGTGTACTACGTGGGCCCATTTTGTATTTACCGTCTTCTAGTTTGCAAAGGCCCGTTTGAAGAAGAAATTCTAAAACTCTATTGACAGTGGATAGAGGTAAGTTGAAATAATTAGCGATGGTGTCAGGGGAATTAAACCCCTTGACTGAAGACAAGAGCCTAACCCCGCTGTAGTACCAATTGGAGTAAAAGATGGCCTTGGTTTCTTCAGTGAGTTGCTTATCTTGTTTAAGCCGCTGCTTGAGGTCTTGAGATTTTTCTAAGATTTCATTGAGACGTTTTTGGATTATAGTTTTTAATTTTTGTGTTCCAGCGCGCTCGCGTTCAACAAGCCCAACAAGATATTGCCCTTCAATTTCTGAGAGCCCAAAGAACTCAGCAAGTTCACAGGCTTGTTCTACCGAGAGATGGCGATCTCCATTGAAAATTTGGCTGACGTTTACGGAGTTCACTGCCAAGAAGTTGGCCATCTTCCGGTACTGCCCACGACCGCCTTTGGGCATTTCTCGGACTCGCCTATTAATAAAATCCTTATAGTTTTTAAAGCCGAATATATTCATAAAATTAAATAGTTAACCTCATGATGTTAGCTATATCGGTATTTTAATAGATAAATATTAACATAATAAATCTATTATTCATATTCCAATGCATTAGAATGGCCTACGTTGTGCATTTGGATTCGGAGTTGTTATGAAAAAACTTAGTCTTTTGAGTATTGTAGTCACTTCAATCGTTAGCCTTAATGCCTTTGCAGGTAGAGACGGCGGAGGCGGCGGGGCCTGTGTAGTTCATGGCCCAAACAAATTTGTTAAAGCTGCCACACTTATCGATCTAGCTGAGGGCGAGACTAGGCTTCATCTTCATTACAACCGGGCCTCCATTCCAAACCGCATTGAAAGTCCTGAAAATGAAAAAGCCCTCTTAAAGAAGGGCGTATATGAGGTTCTTAACAAATTTCGATTCGACACTGTTCGCTTTCATGATTTAAAAGAAAGTATAGATGACGTTGTATCAAAATTGGATTTCCTTCCTGAGAACGCAAAGATCGCAACTCCGCCCTTTGACTTTGGCAAGACAAATGCCACCGTAATCCCCAATAACTGTGATCCTCAATATGTAGCTTTCTATGCAGATGATGGGACTATCTCCGTCATTACAAAAATTTATTCTAAGTTCTCACTAACGGACAGGGTTGCCTTGGTTCTCCACGAAGCCATATATAGGTTAGATAGGATCATTCGAGGAGTTCATAACTCATCTAGTTCACGACAGCTCAATGCATATCTTTTTGGGAATGCTGTTTCTCAAGAGATATTAGATAGAGAATCAAAATTCCTCTTAGTCAGGAAGACGACCTTAGATTCTGAGGATCATGTCTCAAATCAAGGAAACACGATCTACGGGCATCCACTGTCCGTAAGTGTTCCTTCAGAAGGACCCGGCGTTTTCGTGGTCAAACTGGATTCAGAGGCCGGGAAAGGCCGCGGAACATGGCAAAAAGAAGGAACATGGGATAATCGTGTCAGCTTCCGCTGCGACTATACCTGGAACCATTCGATTTCGGAACTTCGTCAAGATATCGATTTCGAAGAAAATGACCAGGCGTCAAAATGGGATTATAGCACCTGGAAAAGGCTCGACTCTCTTGACGAACCCGCAGTATTTCAAAATGACAAGTGTAAGGTTGTTTCAATAGGTTTCTTTCCAGTTCTTCATGTCGACCCCAAGTGCCCGTCTTGTCGATTAGAGGAAAAGTTCTTTACAGTTTCTGCGGAAGTCCGTCGTGATAATTTTGAGATCATGAAACTTAGCTATGATAGTTCTCCCAACAGATCATCAGGGGGAACCTTTGCAACGGAACAAGATGCTATCGACACTCCTTCTCACGGCTATGTTGTGCAAGACAGACTGGAGCCCAATTCTCAGCCGATAATTTCTCTATATCCTAATATTTCGCCCTAGTTTTTGAAATTTAAAAATAAGAATTGATATTGTTTTTGGATTTCATTTTCCATGTGAGGAGTTTTACGAAAAATTTTGTAATTGCCTTAACTTTAGTAGCTCTGATTTCCATAGCCTCTTCCGCGAGTTTTGCAGCGGTCAAAGCTTGTGGCCAAATAAAGGACTACAGAGGTTCACTTGTTTTTGTCCAAACTTTAAATGGCCACGAATTGCCGTCAACTTCGATTTATCCGAGCCCTAGATTAACTCCGGAGCAGCAGAAAATTATTAATGTAAGACTGCATGGGTACGTTAATTTTCGAGAGGTTTGCGTTGCGGTTTCGACAACGGCCGCTAACGAAGGAGATACAGTCATAATGGCTGTCGTTTCAGTTCAGGAATAAATTCATTTTTCGGAGGATTTTATGAAATCAAAATTGCCAATTATACTGGTTAGTATTCTTTGTTTCAGAGTCTCTGGAGCAAATGCCGATCTTAAATCGAATTGCCAAGTGATGTGGAGGGATGCCGCCTGCCGCCCGTGAGTGCCTTGTCACTTCAACTGGGGTTATCAAAAAATACGATTCGGACCGCCTATGATGAACTACGCGCTCAAGGAGTTGTAGAGAGCAAAGACAGATCCGGTTTCTTCGTCGCTGAAGGCGGCGAACCACGATCCTTTGATAATCCTGTGAATGTTCCTGGGCCTGAGTTCAAGAAAATTTCATACATTGGGTATGTAAAACCAAAACAGAACAATATGATTTCTTTGAGTTCTGTTTTCGTTGATCCAAGAATTCTTCCTAAAGAGAAATTATCTGCGTGTTTCAAATCTGTTTTGCGCTCTCCAGGCATTCCAGAATTTAACGATCCACAAGGTATGCCTGCACTTCGAGAGAAAATTGCCTCTCGTCTACGAGATCGAGGGATGGATGTAGAGGCTGACCAATCGAAGCGGTCCTCTTTGAGTTTTTGGATCGTGGTTATTATGACACTCATCTTCGATACATTCAGGAAGAGCTGGATATTCGGTACGAGCACTGCCTTGGCCTGTTAAGAGAACATACACTATGGTTCCAGGCATGAGTTATCTGGTTGCAAATAATGCCGAGCCTCATAAGTCATCTACTGTCGTCCGAGCGAAATTGTTGATAGTTGATTAACATAACGGTCAAATACGCCGACATCAATCGTTCAACGGAAATATATGTTCCCAGTCTCAGTTTTTTACGGTGAGGAGTGTCATTTGACCGTTTTCACTTTTGAATCAGATGCTGATTTGTCATCTTGTATTTTAAGAAACGATAAAACCTGTGACAGCGGTATAAAGTAAGAGGTATTGTCCTTAAGCTCGCTGCAATCCCAGTTCGATGGCACTCCGTCCGGAACTTTACCCCAAAACACTCCGACAAGTTTGCAATCCTCGTCGAAAACCGGCCCCCCGCTTGTACCATTAGCACCAAAGAAGGAACCAGAGCCAGTGTCTGATCCTATGTTTACAAGCTGGCACGAACCTGAACTAGAATCCTCCCTGCCCGCAATAGAGACGCGTTTAACAGTTGATCCTGTTGGCCTTGGTAAGCCCCTGAGATATAGCTTCGTTGGGCATCGCCGAATTAGGGTTGGCGATTACCGTATTGTTTATAGAATTGATCTACAAAATAATGTAGTGGTTGTTATTCTTATAAAGCACCGTAAGGACGTCTATAGCGATAGTAAGTCAAACGCGCCAATATTAGCTTTTGTAGAAGATCCTAAAAACTTAAGCTATACTCTGTTTTTCCGATAACGGGGAGTGATCTCAATGGACAAATTTAAGCTAAAGAACAAGGGTTTCTTTTTGGGGATTTCCGTCGCCGCAATTGTTTGTGGATTGTGTTTTCAAAACTGTGGATCGCCCACGTCAATCAACACGACACTCGGCACCCCAGTGGCTCAAAATTCCTGCGAGGGGATATCAACAATCGGCTCGCCTTCAATATCTTTAAGTCTTGGTAGTGAACAGATTTGGCAAACCTACGCCCAAAATGTGGCTTGGGGCTATCAGTACGGGCCGGTCGATGGCACCTTAGGCGTTCTTTCTTTAGGTAACGGAAATTACAAATTCTATATGTCTGCACAACCCTTCTCACCGGCGTCCGGCACATATTGCGGCCCTTCTGGATCAAACGGGGCTTTCGCAGGGGTGACTGGGACTTACAATATTACCGGAAATTTAAATGGTCCTGTTCCCACAGGAACCAATGCATCTAACTGTACGCCTGTGGTAACAAAGGGAAGTTTTGCCGGAAATCCATCCGGAGCTGAACCCAATGGCTATGTTTTTGACAGGGATTACGCCGGGGGAGGACCGGTTATTAATATCACCGACGGTACTCATAGTGGTGTTCTTCATGTTTACCACGGAGAATATCATTCCGGTGCCAATTTTTATGCTGCCCTAGGGATGGCTGTCTCAACGGATAGCGGTAATACGTTTAAGAAACTGGGAGAAATCATTCAACCTTACCCCGCTCAAGCAGCCATTTTTACAGTTCCAACCAATGAAGGAACCGGCGGAGGGTCAATGGTCATTGCCGACGTCAACGGCCAACCCGTCTCAACAACAACGGCTAATGGACGTTCGCAAGCCTATATTTATGTATTTTATTCCGACGATGATAGTCAGGATAACAGTGTTGCCCCATGCAATGTAGGCCACAATGCTTGTATCGCAGTAGCCAGAGCGTCTTACAACGCCGTTGTGAGTAGCGCTTTTTCTTTAAACACTTCAGCACTCCCGGCTCTTTTCAACAAATACTATAAGGGCACTTGGTCTGAGCCTGGCACGCCTCAGCCCCAGGGATCCTCGGGAGCCATAAATGAAACTGCAAATTCGGGCCATTATACTGCGATCATTTCGCAAGTGGCTCAGTTTCCCTCTGTGCTGTGGATAGGGGCCAAAAAGCAATATTTGATGGCCTATGGAATGGGGCACTTGACAATTGGGTTTGCGACTTCAACTAATCTTATAACTTGGAGCGTTCTCAACACCACGATCCAGGACCCTGGCCAAAATGTTGTCTATCCCACCTTAGTGGGAGAATGCACCGATCCCACTCAAGGTGGACTCAATCCCTATCTCTTTTATCTTAGGGCCACTTCATGGCCTACCTGGTCTACGGTAACAAACGTTATTAGACCGTTACAAATAAACTAGTCGGCTTTTTATTGTTTTTCTTTTCAGTTATTGTGGCTTGGCATCAGGAACCGCAATACCACATATGCATACGGTCCGCATGTGGAAGGACAAAAATCCAGATTCATGCTCTAAAAAAATTGAGACAGTGGCGGGGAACTTCGTGCGAACGGATCAACTCTCTGGAAGATTTTTCGGAGATAAGGGGACGGTTATTGACGTATTACGTCTGAAATGCGTACCGAGTGTGGACGAAAATTAAATCCCGTCATTTATTAACGAAATTTAATTCGGAAATCTTTGTGGATTTTAACTGATAGAAGACCACTCTTAATCCTAATAATTTCACTTTGAGCAAACCATCCTTGAGAAGCATGCTCCAAGTCTTCGGGAGAGTTGAACTGCTTTAATGGAGATCCATTGAGTTGAACAGATTCGGGCTGTTCGTGGCCTTGAGTTACAATTTCAAAAGCATTATTTCGAATAAGGGCCATGCCTGGGTACTTCCCCAGAACGGGAGCTACGGTAATTCGTAAATCATGACCTGTGGTGTGTTGAGTAATCACCGTCTCGGTAAAACAACCTGATTTATAATCTATGGTTTCACCGTCGTCTTCAAAGACAGAAAAAGAAAAAAACTTATCATTGTCCGAGGGTTCAAAAATGAGAGCCTTAAGATCAGTTAAACGAATCCCGTCCCCACGCAGTCCTAAGATATTGAAGGTTTTATCGTCTACGTCCATAATCGGAAGAATCGCTCCCCCTCGGGCAAAAAGGGGGAGTTGCAAAAGCCCATTATTATAAACAGAGACATTAGAAAAAGTTTGACCTTCACTGTGTGTAAATTGATGATTTCTAAAATTAAACCAGTCCCCTTTGGGAAGATAAACGTCCCGCGACGTTGAATTTAAAATAGGACTTGTTGCAGCCATTAACCACGGTCCAATCATTTTTTCATCACTCAGTTGGCGGGTTTTTGAGTCTTCTTGAAACTCATAAACGAGGGGTGGAATTATAGGATCACCATACAAATAAGCATCATAAGCTAAACTGTAGTAGTAGGGACTCAAAATATATCGTAGGCGAATATTTTCCCTATTACTTTCTATGTCCCCGATTCTATCAGGAGAAGTTTCTTCCTTTTGCGATCCGTTATCTGTATGGGGACGAAGGGGAAAATCAAAAAGAGCTGCGTGGGCTAGCCACCGAGTATAAACCTCATTTATATCCCCCACGAGGGCTTTACGATGAAATCCTCCGACATCGGCACCAAAATAATCGATACCGGAGAGGGAGAGGTGAGTTTGCGCTTTTAAGTGAGCCTCTAAACTTTCCATATTACTGCCTATGTCCCCGGACCACATAGCCACTCCGAAACGTTGAATTCCGGGCCCTCCTGAGCGGGACAAAATCGCGGACCGACGTTGGGAGTTCCGTCTTAAATAACCCTCATAGATGCTCTTGGCCCATAGTAGATTGTAAATATTGTGATTTGCCACTTCGGTATGATCGTATTCGCTCGACGCATAACCATAATACTCTCCCTCGCCGTCGAAAGTTTCTGGTTCACCTAAATCAGTCCAGTGGAGATCCAGTCCGTCTTTTTCTAGTTGTTTGCGTTTGCGTTCATCCCAAAACTGGGCCCCGGCGGGGTTGGTGAAGTCCACCATTCCCCCTTGACCCCACCAACCGGAAAGTTTCGTTGGACTTGAGTTATTTTTTACTAGAAATCCCTTGTCAGATAACTCTTGGTATTCTCCCAAATCTTTGAGAACGTAGGGCTCTTCAACCGCCGCTATACCGATTCCTTTACTCTTATAATCTAAAAGTTTTTCGGGAGCGTGAGGGAACGATTTTGAATCCCAAGTCAGTCGTCCAAAATTTTTACCCTCACCGTTATCTGCAAATCCACCGAACCAGTAGAGATCAAGAACAAAACCGTCTATGGGAAAGTTATTGCTTCTCAAAGACTCTAATTTTTCGTCAATCTGATCCCAGTTGCGATAACCATATTCTGATACCCACAGCCCCAAAAGTTTTTTCTGGGGAACGGGCGGACGGCCCACTAAACTCATATACTGGTGCCTCAGACTTTTGAGATCCGGGCCATAAATGAAATACCCTCTTAAAGAGTCACTTGCTGGCAACGTAACGCGATAGGGATCCTTTGTGAAATCCCAAGTCTGCGCCGCAGGCTCATCCAGAAAAAGGGCGTAATTAAGGTTTTGAGGACCAAGAAAGTAGGCTATGGGGAAAAGAGCGCTTTCCACATAGCCCCCACGGTAGGGTTCCAAAACATTACCGTATTGGCTTCCAGAGGGTCTTATTTGTCCCTCATAATCAGTATGATTATCATCGGTATCTCTAAGTTTTTCACCAAGACCATAAATATTTTTTGTTTGCTCCCGAGTGAGATCTAACTGGCGGCGTCCCGCCACTCGGAGTTGGGGGCAAAAGATCGTAAGGCGCTCTCCTAAATGAGATAAAAATTCAAGGCAACCTTTTTTGAAGTTAAGACTTAGAGCTGTTGTGCTCAGAGTAGAATTGTTCTTTCCAAAAGTGAGTTGTGCCGGGCCAGTGAATTTGTAATTTGTGATGTACGGGCTAATCGGGATGTCATGGGGAGGATTTGAAGTTTTTTTTATTTCAAAATGAACGAGGGTGTCGGTTAAGGGTTCTATGGTCCACGTTGCACTTCCATCGTTAAAGAAGATATTTCTGCTGTCAGTAGAGAATTGGGGGGCGGCCGGGGAGCCGGAGGCGACTACAGAAAAAAACAGACCCCATGAGAGGGGCAAAGATTTAATGAGTTTCATGGCCTATATAGTATTTTAGGGTATTCGGCTTCTGGACCCGGTCAAGTCAATAATAGGAAAAAAGAGGCGATCGACCCTTAGTATATGGTGGCATTAACTCGCCCGAGTTGGAAAAGGTGTCTGAAAAGTAGACACCTGACTCGTTAATTTTTAGGGAAAAAGTCTAAAGTTTATTCGAAATTGGCCGAAAGTACTTTATGCGGCAGTTTCTAAGAAATAGGTCCTCCTCTTCTATTTTATTAGGGATAGTTGTTTTGGGAGCAGTTTTGTCACTCTATCAAAACTGTGCCCCTAGCAGTGGCGGGGGGTCTCCATTTCAAATTTCCCTGTCGTCAACGGGAAGCACATTAAATATCTCTTCTATAAATATGTCCCAGACGACCTTAAACTCCGGAGCTGCCTTTTCAGCAACGGCCACAGCAGTTTCGGCAAATCCAATCACTTGTCAATGGGCCCAAATAAACTCTTCAAATGCCATTGTTGCAGGGCCTGTGATTACCGCCGCCGTTTCTGGACTATGCAGTTATAACGCAAATGCCCCTGCGACCAACGGGTCTTACCATTTGACTCTTCTAGCTACGGATTCCAGTCAAAATTCTGGCCAAGCTTCTGTGAGTTTTCAAGTCGGCGCCGGCTCCACGCCTAGTCCCACTCCTGCCCCGGGAGCTACGCCCGCACCCAGTCCTTCTGGAACTTGCGGGACCTCCGGAACGACCTGCTACACTTATACAACTGGGCAGTCACCAAATGGCGGAAGTTGTTCTTCTTGCTGCAATGGGTATAATACCAGTTGCCAATATTTTGGTTCATACCAAATCTGCACTGATAAGTGCAACTAAGACGCATCTTTCAAGCGTGAGCTGCACCTTAAGACTCTAGGGTCAGCAACGCAATTTCTGAGGGTATTCCCAGGCGCAATGGGGGGCCCCAATAACCTGTCCCCGAGCTTACATAAACCCACATTTTGTTTTTGTGCAGGTTTAGACCTCTGACATAGGGATGAAAAAGTCCAATAACTAAATTGTTAGGAAAAAATTGGCCGTTGTGGGTATGTCCTGAAAGTTGTAGATCATAACCCGCTTCGTAGGCGTTATAACAACTCTTGGGTTGATGGGCGAGGAGCAATTTAAAGTCGGAGGGAGGAGAATTGCGAAGCGATTCTTTCGGATCGGAGCAGTGGTCTGGACGAATTCGACTGCAATTATAATCAGCAACCCCTCCGACGATTAGTTTCGCGCCTTTAACGTCGATCAATTTGTGGGTATTAAAGAGGTAGTCAAACCCTAAATCTTGGGCTCGTTTTGTCCACTCGTCCACATTCCAATAGTACTCGTGATTTCCGGTAACATAGAATTTTCCATAAGGAGCAGAGAGGTTTTTCAGTGGTTCTGTGGCGCTGAGCAAGTCTCTCGCCGGTCCGTCGGCGAAATCTCCGGTAAAGGCGATAAGGTCGGGTTGAGTAGAATTGACGGTATCTACGATGCGTTCGACTTCACCCTTTTGCAACCCACCTCCAACATGGAGGTCGCTGATTTGGGCTATCTTAAGTCCCTTTAAATTTTTGTTTAAACCTGGAGACTTTATAGAAACGCGTTTGACTTTGGGACTTTCTTTGGCGGTTTCGCCGCCGATAAGAGTGGCCCCACCAGCAAGGCCCAAGGCAGCTAAGTTAAGCCCTCGCGCAAGAAAAAGTCTACGGTTCGGATTTTCGTAAACAGGAGGGAGAAATCTTAGAAGGATTTGAACTACGTCCTTTGCGAGAGTGAAGAAAAACAAAAGGTCAACAAAACCGAGAATAACGTAGCTTGTGACAAGAAACCGATAGGGGTGTCTCATTTCGCGGCTATGTCGCATCAAGAGCGGCGTTGCTACTTCTAACAGAAGAAGAACGAAGAGAAAACCGGTGACGAGCTTTTGATTTTTTGGTGAAAACCGAGCAGTTAAAACGAGTCTTCTCCAAATATAAACCCAAACGGAGATAAGAATGAGAGGGAGAAGACCGAAAATCATAAAACAAATATAACCCTTATTTTTTGAAAATTCTACCTATTGTAGTGGGGCCTGAATCACCTTAGTGTGCGGCGTACTCATAAAAACCTTGCGGCTTCCGGTACCGGGTACCTTTTTTCTAGAGAAGAAGGAAAGAACTTTTGATTTCGAAGTCCATTTTTAAACCATTAATTTTTGCGATGATTTTTAGCTTGGTATTTTCTCAACAACTTCTGGCTGCAACTACGGTCATGGATAAATGCAGCGTCAAACTTATGGCTGTAACGAGAGAAGCCAAGATAAAAATCGAGGACTTGGCAACAGATTACGCTCAAAAGATGGCGGATGACACGGATCTTGCGAGAATCGACGAACGTATAAAAGAAGAATTGCCAAAAATTAAGGACGAGCTTGGCCAGAACATCGCGTCAGTTGCCGGCGAGCAAATAGCAGAAAGGTATCTTGAAGAACTACCTGCTCTTGAACAAAAACTTGAAGAATTTCAGGCCTGTGGAAACGTCCAAGGGTGTCTTAGAATTAAAGGAGAGAAAATTCTTAAGTGGGCTAGGGCGGTCCAAGAAAGTATTAGGGCCAGTATAAATGCTGAGGACAAAGCAAAACAAGAAATCCTTGAGGCGGCCAAAGCCTTGGCGACGCAAACCGTAGCTATAGAAAAAGTGGGGGAACTCTCCGGTGACCCAGGAAGCGAGGCTTTGCGTAAGGAGTTTCTGGCGAAGGTCGAAGATTCCTTCAATACGTCGATGGGGGTCAAAGAGTTTTTTCTAAAGTTAGGAATGGAATGCTGGGAGAACATTCGTGTCCTTGGGAACAAGAGTCTCCTTTCTAATCCGAGAAGGCTTTTAAATTTTGCAAAAGATATTACGACAATTCTCACTCTTCAACAGGTCAGCAGACTCCTCTTCATTCACTGGGGATGGCTGCACTGGGAGCCGTTTATAAATTCTTTCTGGGTCATACCCAATACAATAATTATGGTTTATTTTGGTTGGGTCAAGGCAGGAGAACAAACGCCGGACGTCGACAAACCATTTACCCTTGAGGGAGGAGACCCCTTTCGCGCTCTTCCCTCTTTAGTTTATGGCGCCAATGGTTTTAAGACCGAGGTTGCAAGGCGGTTTTCCGCTATGGCCACGGTGTATTTTGCAGAGCTTCCAATCATGTACCTCGTTCGCACGGTTTTTGATAAAATGCTCCACGTTTCTTCCCCCGGGGCGGATCATGCGGGGATCATGTTCGCTCAAACTGCGGTTCTCCTAGGGGGATCACAGGCTTTCTTTGGGTTTAAAAGAGCTGTTTTCGACACGCCCTTCTTTCTTAATGTTATGGAGAATTTAAGAAGAGGAACTCGACTTCGCTTCGAGAGGGCCCTCTACAAATCCCTTAAAGTTCGTGGGGTCATTGACGAGGATAGGGACTTTCACAAAGAGATCGACACTGGGGCCTATAAATCTTATTATCAGCGCACCGAGGGCCTAGAAACTCATTATGATCCTTATCTAGGGGCGCTCTATCGTCAAGAAAAGGTCCTGATTCCCGCTGGGGAGTGGCCCATAAGAGCGACGAACGAAGCGTTTGGATCCTTAGTGTTTTTTTTCTGGCTTCAGTCAGTAACGGCAATTTTTAATCACTTTCTTAAATAAAAAAGCTCTATTCAAAAACAGTTGAAATCGCGTAGGATAGATTAATGCAAGAATCTATATATTCATTTGAAGTTAAGAGTATTGACGGAAGACTAACGCCAATGGCTGAGTACAAAGATAAGGTTCTTCTCTTTGTTAACGTCGCCAGTCACTGTGGCTTTACCTACCAGTACGAGGGCCTAGAGAAGCTTTACGAAAAATACAAAGACAAGGGCTTTGTGGTCTTAGGTTTTCCCTGCAACCAATTTGGGGCGCAGGAGCCTGGCAACCCAGAAGAAATTAAAAGTTTTTGCTCTCTCACTTATAACGTGAAATTTCCTATTTTTTCAAAAATTGAGGTCAATGGCGAGAAGGCATTGCCCCTTTATAAGTTTCTAAAAAAGCAAAAAAAGGGGATCTTTTGGTCTGAACCCATAAAATGGAATTTCACCAAATTTCTCGTTGATCGTAGTGGAAAAGTACGATTTCGTTTTGGGTCGACAACCAAGCCCGAAAAACTCGAGTCAAAAATTGAGAGCTTGCTCGGCTAATTTCACCCGACTAGGCATCTGTCAGGATCTTTGAGCTAACCTCTCTTAGCGGCTTTTCTTGAGAACCGATTCTCAATATCTATTTTGGTTTGTTCGAGGATAACATTCACAATGTCCCTCTTTGACAAACCTAAGAAGTGACTGATTTCGGGGATAGCGTCAAAAGGGGGATCACAAAGGCCTCGTTCCCAGTTTGAAATAAACTGGGATGTTGTGTAACCTAGTTTCTTAGCCAGTTCTGACTGGGTGATATTGCGACTTTCTCTAGCCGTTTTAAGGTATGAGCCGAATGAACCAAATTTTTTTTGCGGCATTTTTTTAGACATAATGCTTTAGTCCTTCTTAATACACATTTTTTCCATTTAAACTGAGAGTTTCTAACATTTGTATATTTCAGTCAATAGTTTAAGAATTTTTTAGTGCTTGTTGAAGTTATGGGTATTGATTAAATAAATAATTTCTGAATCTCTATATTCGGGTTGCCTCAGGCCTTGGGGATCCCAAGAGGTAGCATTCCATAGGTAGGCCGCCGAAATTCGAGGTTGGTTTTCTAAAAATTCTAAGAGTGTGCGATGGTATTGAAGTCTCAAATTTTTTAGGACCGGAATTTGCCAGGGATCTTTTGCTTTATCGTAAGGGGAAAAAATTCCAGCCCAAGGTGCCCTCGCAGCTTCCTCAGGGGTGCTCGCCGGTTGCATCCCATAGTATTTGGAGGACCCTCCTCCGAGTCCAACTTCCGTGAACTGGAATATTTTGTTCGGCGATATTTTAACTCCAAGAGCGAGAAGCTCCGCATTTAATCCAGTGATATTGTTGAGAAAGGCCTGAGACGTGACCGGGTAACTTAGTGCCGCGTAAGCCGAAATACCAATCGTGTCTACAAGGTTTAGAACTTCCTTCACCTGAGGGGCATGGATTCCGCCCACTTCACCATCGACGTTGTTATAGTTTAAGCTGATACCAATGCTCCAATCGGGATAAAGAGTTTTAAGCCTTCGAGCAATATTGGAATAAGAAGATGGAAAGGCAAAGACGGTGGCGCCCATTTCCCCTTGAAGATAAAAATTAACCGGCAGTTTTTGGCCGTTTAATCCATTTGATAGGGCTTGCCCAAGGGGGGCTATTACGAGATCAGTATAAGAAAATCCGTTGTATTTTTTCTCTGGGTCAAATCGGACGTTGTTTCTCCATTCGCCCCCCGGATCCCTGTCGTCAAGGTGGGGAACAATCGTGATTCCCACATCATTTTGAACTGCATACTTAAAGCAGGTTTCCCAAAGGTCTTGGTAGTGACGTATAATTTTCGACGTCACGTTAATACAACTCCCGTGTAGCATGGAGCAGTATCCCGTGACACGGTTTCGGTCTGAGATGTAATGAAGGGTAGGTACAAAGAGAAGGCTTCTATTATTAAATTTTAAAGCACTACTCACTAAACTCGTACATTGCTCAGCGTCTTCTTGACTAAACATAATCACAGATGAGTTTAAAGGCGTAGAGGCCGAAGCCCTAAAGGACAGAATTAAAAGACCCCAAAAAATAATAAGCGATTTAATCAAAACCCGCTTCCCCCCGATTTTTAGACCGCTTAAACTATCTGGATTGACACCTCATTGTCAATCTTGGCTCGGAGTGGGCAATGAAGTATAAGGGGTGGCCATGGCAAAGAATATAAATTCCGAAAAGGTACCCGGTACCATTATATTGGCCGGTGGGTTGGGAACCCGGCTGAGGTCCGTGGACTCGGAGCGACCCAAACCTATGGTTGAAGTTCTAGGAAGGCCGTTTCTCTATTGGCTTTTATCAACCCTTCAAAGAGCCAAATTTAACAAATTCATATTGTCTATAGGTTATAAATCAAAAATTATTGAGAGTTACCCGTGGACTGATTTATTTCCGAAGGCTGAAATTGAGTGCATCGTGGAGCAGGAGCTTTTAGGCACGGGCGGCGCAGTTAAAAATGTGTTTGAAGTTAAAAAGGACCTAGAGTGCGCTTGGGTTATAAATGGCGACACTATTTTGCAAAATCCACTGGAGAACTATCGACCACCTCACTGGAGTGTGTTGTACGCCGCTCTTCAACCAGAGCAGGTTTTTGATGCGAAACCCAACCTGATAACGAAAGGAGGCTGTATTACCGGCATTAAAGACGGGGCAGGGAATTATTTTGACGGTGGGCAGGTCTTTGTTACTCGTCAAGCGGTCGAAAATTTTTCTGGGGAAACTCCTTGTTCCTTTCACCAACTGGTCAAGAAAAGTTTTGAAGATAAACGGGTGGGTTTTACTCGAGTGCCCGGAACTTGCTACGATATTGGGACTCCTGAACGATTAAAGAGATTTGAAAAATACTTAGAAGAAAATAAAGACCCCTAACGGAACTCCCCTTGGCTTGGGGTCGGTCGAACGGCGGCACGCCCTCGTGGCTACTGGTATGAACTATTACCTTGCATTGCAAATAAGGTTTTCAAAAATTTAAATCTAATTCGACTGGGGCGTTTCGCTTGGAGTGGCCGTCGGGGGGGGGGCGGGGGAGGGGCAAGGCCAGCGTCGACATCGGTTCTGAGATTTTCGTAGCCCTTTTCCATTTGATTGTTGTCATTTAAATAACTTACGCCAAAGATCACTTCACCGGTCTTCATATTTTTCTTATTGACATTTATGAAACCTAGGCCGCGAAACTCAAAGATATACTTATCCGGGTCAAATTCTTGGGTTAGTTTATAGTTAAAGAAAAAGTTATTTTGAAACTTCTCCATAATAACTTCATCAAAGGCGGGACAGTTTTTTATATTAGGACACTCTATTCCCTCTTCATTAAAGACCGTGTTCTTTAGGCGGCCCCAATTGTTCTGTATCGCTTCGTACATTTTAGCCCTAGCTAATACCTTTGCTGTAGCAATTTGCGAAGACGAATAAAAATGTTTGTAAAGGTCTTCATCCCCGCGAAGATAAATAACCTTGGGAATAGGTTTGCCATCCAAAGCTAAAGCGGCTTCATCTCTCCAGCCTTGGTTTATTTCACCGGTTTCTAAGAGATCTAGGGACTTGCGATATTTTTGTATCTTAAAGGTCTCCTCAGGGCGGGCCCTTCTAAAGTATTCGGTGAAAGTATCGTTAAAATAGTCTCGCTCTTCAGTCTTTGCTCGTTTGTCAGAGAGTTTGTCCAGTTTTTCTAAAATTACTTTTGAAGGAGCCGTATAAAATGGGATATGGCCGGTGAGCGCTAATGCCGAGACCGAAGGAAGAAATATTAAAATTACAACCTTAAGAGCGCGCATAATCTTGAGAGAATACAATAGTTTATACCGATCGTCAAGGCCAGCCTAAAAAATCAAGAAATCTCAGGTCTTGCATGTTAATTTTTAAACGTAAAATGAAGAAGGTACCAAATCGTCGAGAAATTTTTTTAGAAACCCATTGGGAAAAGTATCCAGTTTCGATGGCCCAAATTCGAGGTCGAATTTGTGTGCTAGACAGTGAAATCCTTATTTTAAAAACTCAAAATAAAGAGTTCAAATTAGACATAAATTCTCTAAACGAGCTCGCTCCAGATTTTTCGGTAGTAGAGTGTTTGAGAGTTGGAGACCTTGTGGAGGTTTTGAATGGGCAGATCACGCTCCTCGTTCCAAGTCACCGTGAAGAGCCCTTTAGTTCTGAATTTGATAGAGAAAGGGCGATTCTTTGGAATAACTATTTACAAACACTTCGTGATTTTTTTAAAGAGAGAGATTTTATCGAGTTGAGAACTCCGTCCCTTGTCGTATCGCCCGGACTTGAGCCCTTTCTCGATCCTTTTAAAACCCAATGGAATTTGAATCAAAAGTGTAGAGATCTCTATTTACCGACTAGCCCTGAATTCCACTTAAAAAAAGCTTTAACCCGAGGTTTCGAGAGAATTTTTGAATTTAAAGAGTGCTTCAGAAATGGGGAGCTTTCTTCGACTCACAGTCCAGAGTTTCTCATGCTTGAGTGGTACCGTGCTTATGAAAAAACAGAAAGTGTCATTGAGGACGTCTCACACCTTCTGGGGAGCCTCCAGCGTAAGTTTCTCCCTGACCAGCCTCCTAAAGAAGTGGCTGTTCTCAAAATGGAAGATTTATGGAAGGACATCCTTAATTTCAAGCTCACCCCCGAAACGAAGCTTGGGGAACTTAAAGAGTTGGGTGCGAGCCTCGACGTGGGCAAAGACGAAAAAGATTTTGATGACCTCTTCAATCTTATTTTTTTAGAAAAACTCGAACCCGCAATTGAGAAGTTAAAAACTCCCGTGATAATTTGGCATTACCCGCCCAGCCAGAGTGCTCTTTCAAGATTAACTCAAGAAGGATGGGCCGATCGATTTGAAGTCTACTGGCAAGGTCTAGAGCTTGCCAATGCCTTTAATGAGCTCAATGATTATGCGGAACAAAGAAATCGCTTTGAGATAGACCAACAAAAGAAAAAAAAGTTAGGTAAGGAGGTCGTGCCGGTCGATGAGGAACTCATGGAGGCCCTTAAGTTCGGCATGCCCCCGAGTACCGGTATAGCCTTAGGGGTGGAGCGCTTATTTATGGCTTTGTTTAATCTAAAAGAACTGAGTCAGTGCAGACTATTTAGTTTCGAGAGGACAGTTGAGAAGGGTTAAGTTCCTGTATTTGAGGTGGAGCCGCCGGAGTTGCCTTTATTGACATCTTCTTTAAGTTCTTTACCCACCTTGAAAAAAGGAAGTTTCTTTTCGCCAACATTAATGATTTCGCCCGTGCGGGGGTTACGTCCTTGATAAGCTCCGTACTGCCGGTTCACGAAAGATCCAAACCCTCGAATTTCAATTCGGTCATCTCTCATCAGAGCTTCAACCATTGAATCAAATATTGTATTAACAACGGTTTCGGCCTTTACCCTTGTGATACCAGCCTTCTCTGAGATTTGATTGATGAGGTCAGCCTTGGTCATTGAAACTATGCCTCCACTGCCTTCAATGATACCGAGGCCTCTGAACGATTCAACCTATTTTTCAAAAAAACGTAGTTATTTTAGGTACATTGCCTTTAAAAAAATAACTCAACGCACAAAAATGAGGTCTAGGACTAGTTTGAAGTTTTAGAGGCTTCTATCGTCTGAAACAATGTGCAGAAAATAGCGCTGACTCATATAGCCCACCAACGAGAGCCAGAATATAAATTGAAGTTGGACCTCTCGTTCTCCAAAGCTCCAGTGAGTTAATCCACCCACATGAAAGGTGATTTGGGCGCCTAAGGCCCCCAAGGCAAAGACCCGATGCCAGAAATGGGTTTCGGGAATTATAGAAAAAAGGCGAGCTGTCATAAGGAGGAAAATAATAATTATTAGGACGTATCCCGCAAAACCTAGAAGGCCAGTGGTGGCGAGAAGCTGGATGTAGTTGCTCCGGGCATTTCCGATGGGCCCATTTTTGATTTCTAGTTTGTCGTAATAGCTTTGAGACAATCTTTCATTTTGCTCGTAACCGACTCCCACCCAGGGATGATCTCTGAACATCTCCAAATTAATATGCCAAAGTTTTTTTCTGTCTTCATTCACCGAGGGGCTTTCAGAGAATATGCCTTGAGAAGTCTGGCGGAAGCTTGAACTTAAGTTGAAGAAAATTCCTCCGCAAACGAAGATCACCGCTAGCAAGGTGAGAAAGAATTTTCTGTTTGCAAAAAAAGCCATGAGGGGAAGGGCCACTAAAAGAGCGAGCCAAGCTCCTCTTCCGAAGGAGAAAACGACACTTAGAAGTATAACTAAGAAAGAAACTACATAGAGAAGATTCTGCCACCAGGGAGAACGGCGGGACAGCAGTATGGCTGCCCACGGGATACAAGTGATCATCATAAAACTCTGACCAAAGACAATATGGTTCGAAAAAAAACCCTGACTTGGTTTTATAAGATTTTGTCCCCAAGGGATTTCTTCTAAAGATAAATCCGGATGTATAAAATCCATCCCTAGAATGTGTTGAGAAATGGCGTAGCCTGCGACAAAAAACCCGAAAACAACCAGGCCGCCAAGAAGGTTATTGAGGTTTCGTAGGACCTGAAGAGAATAGGTGAAAACAAAAAGAAGGCCCACACTTCCCACTCCCTGAGCAATAGAATATAGGGAGCCTTCTGGGGAGCTTCTTAAGCCAAAAAGCACGACGATAAGAAAAGCCGCTAGTGGAATTTCGATTCCAATGGTGTGGAGTTCGAGATCCTTTTTAAGGTTAACCCTATCAGCCATTATAAACAGAACCAGAAATGTGCAGCTTGCCCAGGAGGCCCAAATCATTCCCGTAACAGAGCAAGTTAGAAAGAATACTAAAAATGTCATGGCCATTTTAAGTGGAACTTTGAGGACGGAGCGTAAGTTCCCCTTGAATCTTTGTGCTAGCATCAGCTCTTATACCTTTTGCCAGCTTTTAGGATGGCAAAGTAAGCCTGGACTGTTTCTTCGACCATTTTAGAAGTATCAAACATTTTTAATATTTTATCCCGGGCCCTGATCCCCACCGTCCTTGTATCTATTTGACCTGAAACAGCTTCTAAAAGTAAACGGCTTAATGAATGAATTTCTGTTGGGCGCAATAAAAAACCATCGACTCCGTTTTGAATCAGGTTGCTACTTGTTCCTACCTCACTTGCTACAACCGTTTTTCTTGAGGCCATGGCCTCAAGAACAGTGGGTTCGAAACCAGAGGACTTACTTTGGAGGTTAATGTAGATATCGCAAGCCGTAATGTACTCATCGATTTCTTCGGGAGTTTTATCTCCGGTAAAGTAGACTTTACTCCCCAGTGCGAGGTTCAGAGTGTGTTCTTCCAATTCAAATCGGCCAGGACCTTCTCCCACAATGACTAAAGCCGTTCGAGGTTTTTTTATGACCACTCTCTCCAAGGCCGTGATCAGATTCTTAATTTCTTCAATATGAAGGAGAGGGGCAATCGTTAAAATAATTTTTGTTTCTGGCTCGATCCCTAGGAGTTGAAACGGGTGAGAATCTCCCTTTGTTTCTGGCCCTAATTCTTTGGCATTGACTCCGTAGGGGATAATGTAAGTTTTGGAGGAGGCAATAAAGTAATAGAGCTCTAGAATGTCTTTTTGTTGTTTGCTTGTGACAAAAACTCCATCTGAGGCTCTAAGAAGTTTTCTATCACTTCCAAAAAAGCTGGCCAGAAACCTTAATCCCACATTAATGCTTGTTTTGAGATAGCTGGGCAGAGTTTCTTCCGCTAAACCCAATAGACCAAAAATTTGATCTAATTGTATTCCGTTAATATCACTAGCAACAGAAAGATTGAGGTTCATCTTGTGGAGGGCGATAAGAAGCCCTGAGCTATCAACATTATGAACTATATCAAAGGGGTGTTCTAGGTGAAGTTCTTCAAAGCAATCTAGAAAAGCCTCCTTTTGAGCCTGCTTGGGGTCACCTATTATAGGGGTTTCTATATAGTGGATATTTACGCCGTCAGCGGTTATGGAAGTTCCTGACTTCACTGAATCGACGGTGATTACCGAAACATCATGATTTCTTTTGACTAAGCTACGGCAGAGGGGCCAGAGATACCCGTAATCCGCTGCGGCCCCTCCTCTCGGTAGTTTTTGGCTTGTAAAACATATTTTTAGGCGATCTGGCAGATTTTTTTTCATATAACTATTCCTTTGAATTTAAGCCTCCAGGCACTGTATTGTAAACTTTGAATTTCAGGAGCAGCGACCGCTGGCCAGAAAGTGTTTTTAAAGATGACTTCATATAAATTTCCGTTTTTTGATCTCACGCGACAGTTCAAGACCATTAAGCCTGACGTTATGAAGGCTGTGGGACGTGCCTTTGATAAACAGGCTTTTGTGATGGGCGAGGAGGTTACGGGGTTGGAGTCCGAACTCGCTCAGTTTCTAGACGTCAAGCACGCCATCACCTGTAGCTCGGGAACAGACGCATTAGTCTTGGCGATAAAGGCTCTGGATGTTCGTCCAGGAGACGAAATTATCACAGTGCCCTTTAGCTTCTTTGCTTCGACTAGTGCGATCCTCCTGGCTGGGGCAAAACCTGTTTTTGTGGACATAGAATCCACAGGGTTTAATTTGGACCCTACGCTTTTAGAAAAAGCCCTCACGAAGAAAACAAAAGCCATTTTACCGGTGCATCTCTTTGGTCAGTGCGCTGAGATGGATGAGATTTTAAACTTTGGGAAGCATCACGGACTTAAAGTTATCGAAGACGGCGCCCAAGCCATTGGGGCCAAGTATAAAGGACGTTCGGCATGTTCGATGGGGGATATGGGGGCCCTAAGTTTTTATCCGACTAAGAATTTGGGCGGGGCTGGTGAGGGAGGGCTCGTCACAACAAATGATGACGCCTTGGCAGAACGAGCCAAACTCTTGAGGGTTCACGGAATGAAAGTTCGATACACTCACGAGGTATTGGGTTGGAATTCTCGAATGGATGCTCTACAGGCTGCGGTAGTGCGAGTTAAGCTGCCTCATCTTAAGGGTTGGGTTCAGCGTCGAGCCAGGCTCGCCTCCAACTATAGTGAGGCTTTTTCAAGTTTCGAGAAAAAAGGACTTGTCTCTTTACCGAAAGTCTTGCCTGAGCGAGAGCATGTATGGAACCAATACACGATTATGATTGAGAATCGCGATGCCGTCCGAAAAAAACTTGAAGAGCATGGAATCCCAACTGATATTTTTTATCCCAAAACAATTCCCGCGCAACCCGTCCTTCAAGAATTAGGTTATTCTGATGATGGATTTCCCGTTGCAAAAGAATGCGCAAGAAAAGCCTTGGCCCTTCCAATTTTCCCAGAGCTTAAAGATAGCGAGCAGGGGGAAGTTATTGCGTCTCTGTCAGAGATTCTAAATCAGTAAATGACGTGTTCTTCAGGTGAACTTCAGGATACTTTCTGTCCGATAATCGGACAAATTTAATAAAGATTACAACCGCATAAAATGAATTTCAACCGTAGAGTATGTTGGATTATACTCGAAAAAGTTTTATGAGATTTTTGGGTTTTCTATTGTCCGTTTCCATCCTCTGTTCGTCATTCAAAGCAATGTCGGTGGAAGGATCACAATGTCCAGAAGGACAACATTGGGTTCATGCTTATCATCGAAGGGCCTATTATAAAGCTGACGGGACATTCGTTTCTGCCACAGAGGTTAGTGCTCACTGCCAAGGCAATCCGGATAACTACCACTATTGGGAGACGAAACTGAAAGATGGTCACCCATATCAATGGTTGAATAAGAAAGAGGTTTCTAAATCTTGGACCACAGAAGAACGGGAGCGAATTCTTGAAGCTCTTGGTGAGTTGCCCTCAGGACTTTGGGACAATGCGATTATAAATATATACAGAATGAATATTTCTCAAACGACCAAGGGCAATCCCGGGTCGTCAATTAGAGGAGTCACTGTATTATACGATTCTGCTTTTGACCAGGCACATAATTTAGCGGAGGTCTTATGCCACGAGTTAGCTCATCAAAACTACCTCAACCTTGGTCAAGTTGATATCGCGAGCTATGCGGAGGAAAATGGCTGGAATAACCCAAAGGATATTGGTGGTTTAAACATTTGGATTCCTACTCGTTCAAGTTATGTAGAACCTGACGGCCGTGATTCTCCCTGGGAAGATTATGCTAATAATGTCCAATATTTTCTTTTTCATCCTGAAAAGCTCCATCTTGTGACCCCTTCGGCATATGACTGGATTAAATACCATTTTGGTGATAACTTTAAGGTAAGAGGAAAAAGGTAATGTTAAAATTTTCTCTTTTAGCAGTTTCAGTCATCGCTTTTGGTTGCGTCTCACATCAATTAAAGCCTGTATCAGATGAAAAGATATCCCTGGATATAGTGGAAAAACTGCAACTTAATAAAATGAATGAGAGGAGCGCTATCAGTTTATTTGGGGTAGCCTCTTTGCAAGTTTCCAAGGACCAAGAAAACAAAAATATTTGGCTTTATTATTTTTCTGATAAGCCAAAACGTCAGAGAATGAATTTAACTTTTGACTCTCAAACACATCTTTTAAAATCCATTGTATGGTTTGTTCAGAATGGTGAACCAGAATCTAATTTAAAAGTAGCTTTGGCTCATTATCCACAGAGTCATTTTAAAAAACATACTATTTACTGGCAGCAAAATGACTTTACTAGTAGTCAAACCTCCTACGTCGATAACTCAAAAGGAGTTGTCGTTGAAGTTTTTGAAGGGCATGAGGATGAGGTATCATCCTTGAGTTGGACTATTCCAGGTACTATTAAAGAACGAGACGGCTACATTAGCGAGATGGATTCCAACAAGCAATTCCATATTATTGTAGATCGTAGGCATAGTGAGCGTTCTCCAGCGACCCAAAACTAAATTTAAATGCGAGTGAGTTTCAACAGACCGAGATCTCCGTTTTTATGATCTCGATTAGCTTTGGAAGAATATTTCGATTCGCATCGGGAATTTGGAGAGTTTCTAGCTCTTCGGGGGCAGCCCACCTTAAATCTTCATGGTAGACATTTTTGGGTTCACCCTTCCAAAAGTTTACGTCGTAAAAAAGGAGGAGCACGCCACGCTCTCCGTAAGAATGGGTTTGAACGAGGCGCAAGCCTGCAACTTCGGCGTCGATATCAAGTTCTTCTTTCAGCTCACGTTTGAGAGCTTGTTCGGGGTTTTCACCTTGATCAATTTTTCCACCGGGGAATTCCCAGGATCCCGCCAGGCTTTCTCCCTTTGGCCTCAAACCCAAAAGAACTTGACCATTTCTTCTCATCAGGGCGGTTACGACCGGAATCCAGACACTTCGCTTTTTTCGAGGCTTCTGTTCCATAATTCTTAAGACAATAGGACAAACCGTGGGATTTTGCCACTAAACCATTGCAGAACCATTGCAGACATCATAACCTACCCAGTGCGTATGGAAAAAACGAGTGCAATCCGGGATGTTATTGAAAATACTAAGCTTTGTGCCGACCAAGGGTGGAAGGCCACCTTTCATCTCTCTACCGGCGAAGTCATTGATAAAGCCTATATCACGGGAACAGATTGGCGGGCGGAGGCGATCTCGGTAGAAAAAGTGGGGGAGAGACATTTGCCGGCGCGGATACTTTTTCTTAGAGATGTCGTTCGAGTCGAAGTGGGTTGGAATTAAATGGCTATTTTAATTACGGGGGGCGCAGGTTACATCGGCAGTCATGTGGCCCATGAGCTTTTTGAAGCCGGTGTCAAAGTCGTGGTTGTCGATAATTTTATTACGGGCTCACCAGAGGCATTGATTCATAATGAGACTTTAATTAATGGCGATATTCGCGATGAAAAAATTCTCGACCAAGCCTTTAACGAATTTAAAATTGAATGCATCATGCATTTTGCGGCCTCGGCTATTGTGCCAGAGTCCGTTAGTGATCCATTAAAATATTATTCTAATAATGTGGGCGGCATGATCAGTTTGCTGAACGCTTGCAAAAAGTACGATGTCAGAAAATTTATTTTCTCCAGCACGGCTGCCGTTTATGGTTCTCCACTAAATGGTATTGCCCAAGAAGAAGACCCCCGTCGGCCAGAAAACCCCTATGGAGCGTCTAAGGCTATGGCCGAGAGAATTTTAAAGGACTATGCTTCAAGCTCCAAACTGAACTATGCCATTTTGCGATACTTCAATGTCGCTGGTGCAGATCCCAAAGGACGACTTGGCCAGCGCTCAAAGTTGGCTACGCATCTTATAAAAATTTGTTGTGAAGCTGCCGTTGGATTACGAAAAGCTGTTGATATATACGGTGAAGATTACTCCACTAGGGATGGAACATGTGTACGAGATTACGTTCATGTTGTGGATTTAAGTCACGCCCATCTCCTGGCTCTCGACTATATTTCTCAGAATACGGACCCCTTGACGATCAACGTAGGGTACGGAAAGGGTTTGAGCGTAAAGGATATCATTGAGGCCACCTGGAGAGTCACGGGGCAGAGTTTTAAAGTCAAAATTTCTAAGCGAAGACTCGGCGACCCTGAAACTCTGGTTGCCAACGTTGAAAAGATCAAAAGCCTTGGATGGAAGCCCAAATATAA
>Ga0207013_1059_pt1 | contig 29627 bp, 19 predicted proteins | sample Alteio_BWMinCont_55_FD_153501 | JGI IMG/M metagenome (GOLD analysis project Ga0207013, IMG submission 153501) | Enriched cells from forest soil in Barre Woods Harvard Forest LTER site, Petersham, Massachusetts, United States -... | ecosystem: Environmental > Terrestrial > Soil > Temperate forest >...
GATTCGGCGTATACCTATTCAAAAAAATTGCAGGCCATATCGGTTCAGCTGAACGATCCGCACCTCATTGCATCAGCCAAGATGAAACTGGCGTTCACGCTGCTTTCATCGGGCCTTTTTAAAGAAACTTTGGAGGAGCTGAATGGCATTAACATACAATTATTTGATGCCACTGATAAAATTGCCTATTACTTTTTAAAAGCGAGGAGTTATTTCGACCTGTCGGATTATGACAGGAGCCAGGATTACTCAGGAATTTATAATCCGCAAGGGATCGCTTGTATCGATTCAGCCCTTGTACTTTGTAAACCAGGTTCATTTAGTTACCTGGAACTTGAAGGCCTGAAGCAACTACGCAACGGCGATACAAATGGTGGTATGGAAACATACATCGCATTATTAAAATACACCCATCTCACACCCCATGATTTTGCCGTCAACGCCTGTTGCCTTAGCTATATCTACGAGGTAAGGGGCTCGCAGGAAAAATCGTTGGAATTGCTGATAAGGGCGGCTATTTCTGATATAGAATCGGCAACGAAAGAGACAGTGGCCATTTACAAACTGTCCGATATCCTTTTTAAAAAGGGAGATATCGACCATGCCTATGTTTATATTAAGCAGGCGATGGACGATGCTACGTTTTACGGTGCTTTGCAACGCCAGGTAAAAATAAGCAGCATACTGCCCATCATTGAGGCACAATGGATAACCCAGATAGAGCATCAAAAAAAGCTGCTTTATACCTACTCCTTTATCATTACCCTGCTGGTAATATTTGTGTTGGCATTTGCTTATATTATATTTAAACAACTAAAAAAGCTGCGTATAGCTGATGAAGTGATAAAGGCCGCTAATATTACCTTGCAGGAAAACAATAAATCGCTTGAAGAACTGAACCGTAATTTAAGTACGGCTAACAAGATCAAGAATGAATACATTGGGTATTATTTCAATATCAATTCCATTTATATCGAGCGGCTGGAGAGTTTTCAAAAATCGATAGATAAAAAACTCAGCAGCAAACGGTATGAAGATGCACAGGCCGCCGTTAAAAACCTTAATCTCGAAAACGAAAGGCAACTGCTCTTCCACACTTTTGACAAGGTATTTCTGCGTCTGTTCCCCGATTTCATCCGAAAGTTTAACGCCCTGTTTCACGAAGGTGAAGAAATTGCTGTCCCCGAGGGGCAACTGCTCAGTACCGAACACCGCATATTCGCATTGATCAGGATGGGCATCCATGATAACGACCGTATTGCCAAGCTGCTGGGCTATTCTGTAAACACCATTTACTCTTACAAAAACCGTATCAAAACCAAATCCTTCGTCGCCAATGACGAGTTTGAACACCGGATAATGGATATTGAGGCCGTTTAAGCCCGTTTTGCCAAAATCTTAAATCTATATTGGGGTCAATAAGCCACCGTTATAAAGTACTCATTATAAGATATTTATAAAATTTATCCCTTTATTATTTTCTATATTGGGTTAATATAGTATTGCCATTGGTTTTTCTCCGCCCTTTCTTTGACATGGATTTACGTCTTGTTAAATCCATAACCAATTTTAAATCATAACCAATTAATTAATGAAAAAGATCTACTTTTTAAGGTACAGTCTCCTGGTACTTTTTATCTGTCTGGCAAATTGGGTATTTGCGCAAACAGGTACGATATCGGGAAGGATCATCGACGACGCCAACCTGCCCCTCCCGGGAGCAACAGTTGTTTTAAAAGGCACTAAAATCAGTGCCGGGGCCGATGTAAACGGTTATTTTAAATTAACCAATGTGCCAAATGGCGCGCAGGTACTTACCGTATCGTTTATCGGGTACGATGGGTTAGAACAACCTGTAAATGTCAATGGGCAAACAAATGTAACCCTTCAACTAAAATCATCTTCGGTATTGCTTAACCAGGTGGCTGTTATCGGCTATGGTACGGTAAAAAAAGCTGACGCAACCGGTTCGGTTGACGTGGTGACTGCAAAAGATTTTAACCAGGGCGCCGTAAACTCCATACAGGAGGCTATCGCCGGTAAAGTTCCGGGCGTAGTTATTACCTCAAACAGCGGGGCGCCCGGCAACACCTCTACCATCCGTATCCGCGGTACCACGTCCATCAATGCAAGTTCCGATCCGTTGATTGTTGTTGACGGTGTTCCGCTGAGCAATGTTGTTGCGGGTGGCACTGATAATATTTTAGCCACTATCAACCCGGACGACGTTGAAAATGTGACGATACTGAAAGATGCCTCAGCCACTGCAATTTACGGTTCAAGGGGTTCCAGCGGCGTTATTTTGATTACTACGAAACGCGGTACCAAAGACCTGCAAGTTAACTACAATGTCACTGCCTCCTTATCGGTAATACCGAAAGAGGTGCCGGTTTATACAGCCGATCAGTTTCGTGCTTTGATCCACCAGAGTTCAACATTTTCCACTCCAGGCGATCAGGCGGCCGCTGAAGCGTTGCTGGGCAATGCCAACACCAACTGGCAAAACCAGATATACCAAAAAGCATTTGGCGACGACCATAACCTGAGCATAGCCGGTTCAGCCAAAAACATGCCTTACCGTGTTTCGGTTGGATACGATAATGCTGATGGTATATTAAAAACTGATAGCTATAACCGTAATACGGTTGCTGTTGGCTTAGACCCAAGTTTGTTTAATCACACATTAAACATTCACCTAAACTTAAAAGGGCTGTATAACCTGAATGACTTTGCCGACCAGGCAGCTATCGGCAGCGCCGTAAACTACGACCCTACCCAACCCGTTTATAACGGCAACACCCGCTGGAGGGGATATACCACCTGGACAACCAACGGCAACACCGACATTAACGGCGCACCAGTTACATTGGCTACCGCCAACCCGGTTGCCCGTTTAAATGAAACTGATAATAAATCGACCCAACGGAGGAGTTTGGGTAACGTTCAGTTTAATTATAAAATCCCCGGTATTGACGGGTTGACTGCAAATGCTAACCTTGGCTACGACGTTTCGTTAGCCTTTGGGCACAACAATGTGCGCGACAGTACCCAGTGGATATATTTACCTGTTGCTTCGGGCGGTCAGAAAGTGTATTACAACACGGTTAACCGTAACCTGCTGGCAGAATATTACCTGAACTACAAAAAGGATTTAAAGTCGATATCAAGTGTGATCGACGCAACAGCAGGCTACTCGTATTCTGATTTTTATACGAACGGCAATACCATCTCTTCTGATTATGATCAAACTGTTTTTAACCCTTCGCAGCCTTACAAAACCGACTACAGGCTGATTTCATTTTTTGGCAGGGTTAATTATACTTTTAAAGATAAGTACTTATTAACCTTCACATTGAGAGATGATGGCACCTCGAAATTTGCGCCGGCAGACCGTTGGGGCCTTTTCCCGGCAGGCGCGTTTGCCTGGAGAATAAAGGATGAGGACTTTATGAAAAACAGTACCGTCTTCTCTGATCTTAAATTGAGGATCGGTTATGGTACCACGGGCCAACAGGATTTAACCAACAACAATAATTATCCTTACCTGCCCGTGTTTACGCAAAGCGACAACGCTTCGCGGTACCAGTTTGGCAACACTTATTATAACACTGAACGCCCCGGACCTTATGATGCGGGCATAAAATGGGAAACGACCACTACGAGCAATATCGGCCTTGACTTTGGTTTCTTCAACAACAGGTTAACAGGCAGCATTGATGCATATTACAAAAAAACCTCGAACCTGCTTAACATTGTGAACGTACCTGTGCTCACAAATTTTGCTTCAACACTGCTTGAAAATATTGGCAGCATGCAAAATGTTGGCGGTGAGTTAGCATTAAATGCCATCATCATCAGCCAGCAAGACTGGCGCTGGCAAATGGGCTATAACATCAGTTTCAACAAAAACAAAATATTGAACCTGGTTGGCTCAACCAACCCGGGATACATACAGGTAAATCCAAACTCAGGCATAGCCGGTACAACGTCAGGCGATATACAAGCTAACGAAGTAGGCCATCCTATCAATTCATTCTATGTTTACCAGCAAATATATAACCCCAACGGTAAGCCGATTGAAGACGGCTATGTTGACCGCAATGGCGACGGGCAGATCAACAGTTCCGACTTATACCTGGACCACAGCCCGGACCCTACCGTATTAATGGGCATCAACTCCAGCGTTTCTTACAAACGGTTTGACTTCAGCTTTTCAGGAAGGGTGAGCCTGGGTAATTATGATTATAATAACGTAGCAGCAGGCAGTACTTACCGTGGTTTGTATTCGTCATTGGGTTACTTATCAAACCAAACAACAAACGCAAGCTACACACAATTTACAACCGCGTTAATGACTAACCAGTCTGATTATTATATACAAAACGCTTCATTTTTCAGGATGGATTACATGACCTTCGGCTATACCTTCCCTACTTACGATAATAACAAGCTAAAATTACGCCTCACGGCAGGTGTTCAAAATGTTTTTGTAATAACACCCTATAAAGGCTTAGACCCTGAAATAGCCGGTGGCCTGGATAATAATTTCTTTCCGCGTCCGCGTATTTATCAACTGGGCTTAAATGCAACTTTTAAATAAAATATCATGAAATATAAAATATTAACAATTCAGGCATTCATGATAGTCATGTTTGCATCCTGTACAAAAAAATTGGATACGGTGCCAATTGACCCCTTAGTTACTACCTCGGCAAGTGTGTTCAGTACGCCTTTAGGCTTTAAGGAAGCCCTTGCAAAACTGTATGCCTCGATAGCTATATCCGGCCAAAACGTATCATTTACCGAGCCTGATATACAGGCGGCTGACCAGGGCACAGCTTGCTTTTTACGCGAATACTGGGCTGCCGAAGAGGTAACCACAGATGAATGTATAAATGCATGGGGCGATGGCGGCCTGGTAGAATACCACGGCGGTGTTTGGTCCGACGCCAATCTGTATGTACAGTTAATGTACGAACGCATATTTGTGAATATTGCTTATTGCAACGAGTATATCAGGGACGTTAATGCAAAGCTGGGCTCGCTTCCAGCCGGGATAACGGCAGCCACTGCAAATCAATACCTTGCAGAAGCCCGGTTTTTACGGGCGTATTTTTATGAATGCGCTATGGATATGTACGGCAATGTTCCGTTTGCAACTGAAGCCGACCTACCGGGCACGTTTTTACCAAAGCAAATTGCACGGGCGGATCTGTTTAAATACATCGAATCGGAATTGCTCGCCATAGCGCCTACGCTTGCTGCTCCCGGCACAAATGAATATGCAAGGATAGATCAGGGCGCCGATTGGGCGCTGCTAAGCAGACTGTACCTGAATGCAAAGGTTTATAGCGGTACCGACAGGTCGACAGATTGTATTACCTATTGCAACAAAATACTTCAGTCAACCAATTACGTCTTAATTCCAAGTTATGCCAACTTATTTTTGGCGGATAACCACGGCTATAACAGCGACATTATATTGCCTATTGCCGAAAATGGTATCAATACAGAAAGCTATGGCGATATGACGTTTGTTATCCATGCAGCCGTTGGCGGCTCCGAAGATGCTACCAACACTTTTGGCATTGCATCAGGCGGATGGGCCGGTAACAGGTTTACACAGGCATTTATTACAAGGACATTTTCTGACCCATCAGGTAACACAGATAAGCGCGCGATTTTTTATACCGCTGGCCAAACGCTGGGCCCCATTGCCGATCCAACCATATTTAGTGAGGGTTATTTGTGCGCCAAATTCAAAAATGTTACATCAATGGGCGTAGCAGGATCAAACAACACCTTCGTTGATACGGATTATCCGCTGTTCAGGCTTTCTGAGATTTACCTGAACTATGCGGAGGCCGTATTGCGGGGTGGCGCCGGCGGCAATGCCGCTACAGCGCTTAACCTTGTAAACAAAATACGCGAAAGGGCTTATGGCGGTGCGGCAGGCGATATTACATCCGGACAGCTGACGCTTGATTTTATGATAGATGAACGTGGTCGTGAATTGTATTGGGAGGGCTTCAGAAGGACCGACCTGATCAGGTTCGGGCTTTTCACAGGGGGCACTTATTTGTGGGATTGGAAAGGAAATGTGAAGGCAGGTACAGCTACCGATTCGCATTTAAATATATTCCCGCTGCCGGCATCCGACCTTCAACTGAACAGTAACCTGAAACAAAACCCGGGCTACGGACAATAAAAATCAAAACCATGAAAAAAACATTAATCATTATAATGGCGGCTGCATTCGGACTTTTTGCCGCCTGTAAAAAAACGCCGCTGACCACTGTTGCTACCAATATTCAGCCGGCTGTTATAACAAGTCCATCAAGCGGAACATCAATTGATGTAACAGTAGCCGATTCAGCGCAAGTATTAACAATCAACTGGAAAAATCCTAACTATGGGGTATCCGCTGTGGTTAGTTATTTTGTGCAGGTCGATTCCGTGGGAAAGAATTTCAAAACCTTTGCTACACTCGGAAACGTAACATCAGCTAACACATTGTCGCTAAGCTATAATACGCTTAATGCGATGGTGTTTAAGCCGCTAAACCTGGCAGCAAATGCAGCTACATCGTTAGAAATGCGGGTGGGGACAGCTATATATGGCGCCGATACCGTGTATTCAAAGGTAGTGCCTATCTCAGTAACCACGCTCCAGCTCGACCAGTTATGGCTGCCTGGCTCATACGAAGGGTATAACCCGGCCGCTGCGCCGATCATCCCATCGGTTACGCCCGGCACTACCTATGAGGGCTTCGCTTATTTTAGCGCTGCGGGCAACTTTAAGTTTACATCAGCGCCTGATTATAACCATATCAATTACGGCGATGGCGGGAATGGCACCCTAACTACAAACGGAAACGCGGGGGGAATAGGCTACAGCCCGGCAGGTGTGTATTTATTGGACGCCAATGTAGTAGCTTTAACCTACAGCGCACAGTATATACAAACATTTGGCATAATAGGGACGGCAACAGCAGGCCAGTGGAACAGTTCAACCCCAATGACCTATAGTACTTCCACAGGGTTGTGGACAATTACCACCCCACTTACTGCAGGCGCCCTAAAATTCAGGGCTAATGATGGATGGACTATTAACTACGGGCCTACAAACCCCAATGCTTTAACCGGTACTATGGTTTATAACAACCCTAATTCCATTAATATTACTACTGCCGGTACTTATACCATTACTATGGATATGACCCAGACAATACAAAAAGGCTACCTGTATACGGTAACCCCCAATTAACCAGCTAAAAAAGAGAGCGGCAGGCAGCCATAAAAACTGCCTGCCGCTTCTATACTATCCCAATGAAGAATAAATATTTTGTTTTTATACTATTTACTTTTTTTATAAACGTGCAGCAAAGTTTTAGCCAGGATAGCCCTGTAACCACCATCGGCCCCATAGTTTCTGTTAAAATTGAGCAGCAGAAGATCAGCATTAAAACCAGTAATGCTTACGCAGAAATAACTGTTTACACCCCATCGATTATCAGGGTGAGGATAGACAATAAGCCTTTTAAGCGCGATTTTTCATACGCAGTTATTGGTAAACCCATCGATACCAAAGCAAACATCAGCCAAACTGAAAATGAAATTACTATTGCCACCGACTCGCTGAAAGCGGTCATTCAAAAAAATCCATTTTCTGTTGCATTTTATACGCCAGGCGGCGACCTTATCAATGAAGATGAAAAAGGGTTGACCACTTCATGGGTAGGGCAGTCGGTTACCACCTATAAAAAGCTACAGGATAACGAACATTTTATAGGCTTAGGCGAGAAAACAGGCAACCTTGACAGGAAAGGCAGCGGCTACACCAATTGGAATTCGGACGTATATGGCTATAGCACCAGCCTCGATCCTTTGTACGCTACCATACCTTTTTATATCGGTATCCATCACCGCATTAACTACGGGATATTCCTTGATAATACCTATCAGAGCGATTTTAACTTTGGCGCCAGCAATAACCGCTTCTCATCTTTCGGCGCGCGTGGCGGCGAAATGGATTATTATTTTATTTACCATAAACGCCTGGCGGATATTATTACCTCGTACACGTATTTAACAGGCCGTATGCCATTGCCGCCGCTGTGGTCGCTTGGCTATCAACAAAACAGGTACAGCTATTATCCCGAATCGGAAGTTATGCGGATAGCGCATACGCTACGCGAAAATCACATCCCGGCTGATGGGATAACGCTTGATATCCATTACATGGATAAATACCAGTTGTTTACCTGGAACAAGAACCGTTTCCCGGATCCATCGGCTATGAATGCAGAACTTAATAAGCTTGGCTTCAAAACCACTGTTATTGTTGATCCCGGAATTAAGGTTGAACAAGGTGCAAAAGCTTATGAAGACGGATTGAAAGATGATGTGTACATCAAATATCCGGATGGGCAGCCTTATACTGGCGAAGTTTGGCCGGGCTGGTGTAATTTTACCGATTTTACCAGCCAGAAAGGCCGCGACTGGTGGCATAAACAGGTTAAGTTTTTTGCAGATGCAGGCGTAAGCGGCATTTGGAACGATATGAACGAGTTTTCGACCTGGGGCCAAAAAGCGCCTGATAATATTTTGTTTGATTTCGATGGCAGGCCAACCACGCACCTCAAAGCCCATAATGTTTACGGCCTGCAAATGGCGCGCGCCAGCTACGACGGTGCATTGGAGCATTTTAACGAACGCCCGTTTGTGCTATCACGTTCAGGCTATGCCGGTTTGCAGCGGTACTCGGCCTTATGGACGGGTGATAACCGCGCCGAAGACGACCATATGCTGCTTGGCGTGCGTTTATTAAGCAGCCTCGGTCTAAGCGGCGTTTCCTTTAGCGGGATGGATATTGGCGGCTTTACAGGTAACCCATCTATACCTTTGTATGCCAAATGGATGCAGCTTGGCGCTTTTATCCCATACTATCGCAACCATAGCGCCAATGACAGTAAATTGGCCGAGCCGTGGACATTTGGTAAGGATGTGCTTGAAATTGCAAGAAATTACATCAGCCTGCGTTATAAATTGATGCCCTACCTGTACTCAACCTTTTACGGGTCAACCCAAAACGGTTTGCCGGTAATGCGGTCGTTAGCCATAAATTATACGTTTGACCAAAAAGTGCTATCGGCCGAATATCAAAACCAATATGAGTTTGGCGACGCGTTTATGGTAGCGCCATTTGAAAGCAATAAGGGTTTTGGCAAGATATATTTCCCGGAAGGCACATGGTACGATTTGTACACCGGCGAAAAAGAAAATGGCGGACAGGAAAAGATAATTCCTTTAAAGATCAACAAGCTGCCGGTATATGTTAAAGGCGGAAGCATTATCCCTATGCAGTCGTTAGTTCAAACCACTGCCGAGCTGCCAACGGATACGCTTTATATGCATATTTATAATGGCAACGAAATAAACCACTTTGTTTATTACGAAGATGACGGCAAAAGCTTCGATTACAAAAAGGGCGCCTTTTATAAACGGACAATTACTTTTGACCCTGCAAAGCAGGTCATTACATTCGGGCCTCCCGAAGGAAATTATAGCAGCCATTTCAAATACATTAAGCTTATCTTACACGGATTTAGCCAGGTAAGTACAATCCAGGCTGGCAGTGATAAGATCAAACTTGAAGACAGTGAATTTTCTTTCCTCGGATCAGGAATTAACGATGATTTGCAGGATAGAACTTACCAGGTTGAGAATTGTTTAATTAAACAGGCCGTTATAAGCAACAGCAAGGAAGACATTCAAATAAATTATTAAAAAAGTATGAAGGGAAAAGTGAACATGAACATTAACAGAACAAAATTTCAGATGAACAGTTTAGCAATTATCATGATGCTTGCCGGATCATTATCCGGCTGCAGCAAACATAGCGTTACCCCAACGCCGGTACCTGTGCAAAAAGACACAACAGCTACCTATCACGATCCGGCGCAATTCGGCACACCATATACCGGCGTACCTGCCACAAAGGATATTGTGATGTACGAGGTGAATATGCAAACTTACACCCCGGCTACATTCCAGGGGGTAATGGCCCGGCTTGATTCCATCAAAGCGCTTGGCGTAAACGTAATATGGCTGATGCCAACTTACCCTGTGGGCAAGCTTAAAAGTATCAACTCGCCGTATTGTGTTCAAAATTACAATGCGGTCAACCCTAATTTCGGCACGGTGACCGACCTGCAAAACCTTGTTGCTGCTGCGCATAGCCTCGGTATGGCGGTTTTGATGGATTGGGTAGCTAATGATACCTCGTGGGATAATGTCTGGATAACGGCAAACCCATCATGGTATATGCAAAATTCTTCGGGCGCCATCATCAGTCCCCCAAATACAAATTATACCGATGTGGCTGCATTAAATTTTAACAATACCGCTATGCGTACCGCTATGATCCGGGCCATGAAATACTGGATATTTACCGCTAACATCGATGGTTACCGCTGTGATTTTGCCGACAATGTGCCGGCTGATTTCTGGGCGCAGTCACTTGATACCCTCAGCAACATAAAAACCCATAAGCTCATCTACTTAGCCGAAGGCACATCTGCTGCTGAAATAACCTCAGGGTTTCAGCTAAGCTTTGGCTTTGCTTATTACAGCACGCTCAAAGGCATATTTGCAGGTTCGCAAAGCCCGAGTTCGATATTCACTACAAATACAAGCGAAAACAATTCAATCCCGTCGCCGGGCATTAAATTAAGGTTTACTACAAACCATGATGACGCATCGTCTGACGGAAGCACGCTTACCGTTTATAATGGCAAACAGGGCGCGCTCGCTGCATTTGTAATGGCTGCCTATATGGATGGTGTCCCATTGATATATGATAGCCAGGAAGTAGGTTACCCCAACGCGATAAGTATTTTTACCAATGTGCCTGTAGACTATACCGCCAATCCTGACCTGGTGGCCGCCTATAAACAGATCATAGCCTTCAGAAATGCACATGAGGCCATTAAAACCGGAGCCTTAACCACTTATAACGACCCTAATATTGTCGCTTTTGAAAAAGTATCAGGCACTGATGATGTTTTGATTTTGGATAATGCCAAAAACAGCGCAGAGAACTTTACCGTGCCGGCAACACTGCAAAACACCACATGGATAAATGGTTTAACCGGCGCCAGTGTCACCCTCGGTACCCAGGTTTCATTACAGGCTTATAATTATTTGATATTGAAAAAGAATTAGAAAATAAAATATCGTAATAAATACCTTTCAGCGCCCTTATGGTTTATACCATAGGGGCGCTGTGTTTTTATGGGCGTCCGCTGCAACACTTTAGTGCCGGTGATAGTTAAATTGACATGTGTTAGAAGTAATAAGCCTTTGCGCTATTAGGTTAAGATCATTAGGTTAACGAAATTAACTTACACCCGGTGATATTTATGCGCCTGCTTATCAGTTACCCACAAATAACGCGTTTTTAAACATTTTGCACAGAAGTATAATTTAATAGGCAGAAAGAACAACACATTCCGCAATAACCAATTCTTTTTAATTGAAAAGTGAAATACTGCCCCGCATTTACCGCACCTAAGGAAAGGTTTTTCCATAATGATATATATACGCAGGCAATCCCATCGCGGTTGCTTGCATTTTATCCGCGATATTTTCATCTGCTTAATTTGTTTATTACGATATAAAGTACTTACTTAAAGCAATTTATTGCAATCGTGCCCTTTCATGAAGTAACAATTGACCCCGGATAGTAATTTGTCACGGACAGGAGTTCACAATTTCGCTACCGATAAAATAAATTAAACTAACGAAATGAGAAAATACCTCAAAATACTACTCTTCGTGCTTGTCCCCATTTTGGGGTGGGCACAGCAGCAATATCCCGACAGCTTAAGGAAGGTTTTAAAGACCGCCAACGCCGATTCCACGCGCTATTCCGCATTGAACGGCATTGGCGAATATTATGCTGAAATTAATGGGGACTCGTCTCTTACTTATCTTAACCAGGCACTTTTGTTGGCCAGGAAAAATAATCAGGGTGTCAATGAAGCTGCAACGTTGGCGCGTGTAGGTTATGTACTGACATTCAAGGGAAAGTATGCTGAATCACTTGGCTGTTTTCAGCGAGCGCTAAAATTTGCTGAAGATCCTGCAAAAGAAGGTACCGTATGGAACCCAAACTGGCCCTGGATTCAATACTCCACCCCGGAAAAAAACCGGCTCACTATCCTCGCGGCAATCCATCTCTTTTACTCCATACTGTTGGCGACAACCGGCGATTTTGACCAGCCAATAGCTCAGATAAAAATTAGCAGAACACTTGCAAAGGAAGCCGGCAACCGCACTTTCGAAGCCATAGCGGATATGAACATCGGGGTGGCCTACATGGAGATCAACAAGTTAGATTCTGCCCTGGTATCACTACAAAATGCTGAGCAGATATTCAAACAAACCGGCTATAAAAAATACCTGGGTGGTCTTTACGGGGCCATAGGCCATATATATTTAACCAAAGGTAACAGCGATTTGGCAGTCCAATATTTTCACGAGGGATTAAATGTGAGTTTGCAACAAAAAACTTTTTCATTAGCAGATTATAATTATGCTCCCCTGATAAATTACTACCTTGTTAAAAAACAAAAGGACTCAAGCCTGTATTACGCCAGGAAAAGACTGGAAATCGTGCATGCCATGGGCCGTGCCGACCTGGACGAGGCTTATGAGGGCCTTTACGAGAGCTACAAACTTATTGGGAATACCGATAGCGCCTACAAATACCAGGGCCTTACTTTAGCGGCCAGAGATAAAAAATATGAAGCCAACGTTAAAAGCTTAGCCGATTTTCAGAAATTATCCTTCAGGGCACAGCTCCGCTCACAGCAACTTGAAAAAGAAAGGGCAGCCTCGCAAACCAGGATACGGACATATGTATTGCTGGCAGGCATCGGTGTATTTATGCTGCTGGCAGGGATATTTTATCGGAATAACCGGCAAAAACAAAAAGCAAACAAAGTGTTGGAAAATACGCTCGATAACCTCAAATCAACGCAAGCCCAGCTGATTCAATCCGAAAAAATGGCATCGCTGGGCGAGCTAACCGCAGGTATAGCCCACGAGATACAAAACCCGCTGAATTTTGTCAATAATTTTTCGGAAGTAAATGCAGAATTGATAGATGAGTTGCAGCTGGAAATTGAGAGAGGCGACCTGGAAGAGGTAAAAGCTATTGCTTTTGACATTGGTGAAAACGAGAAAAAGATAAATATGCATGGCAAACGTGCAGGCGCAATAGTAAAAGGCATGCTGGAACACAGCCGCACCAATACCGGCGAAAAACAATTAACGGACATGAATGTGCTTTGCGATGAATTTTTAAAACTGTCCTTCCACGGCTTGCGGGCAAAGGATAAATCGTTCAGTGCCGGGATGATCACCTATTTTGACCCTTCCTTGCCTAAAGTAAACGTATCGCAGCAGGATATGGGGAGGGTTATGCTTAACCTGTTTAACAATGCTTTTTACGCAGTGAACCAAAAAGCGAAAACAGCCACTGAAGATTATAAACCGGAAGTATCAGTGTCAACCTCCACCGAAAACGGGCAGGTAATCATCAAAGTAAAAGATAACGGCAGCGGAATACCAAATGCGATAAAAGATAAGATTATGCAGCCGTTTTTTACCACCAAACCAACTGGCGAAGGTACAGGGTTAGGTTTGTCGTTAAGTTATGATATTGTGGTAAAAGGGCATGGCGGACAAATAACAGTGACGAGCAACGAAGGCACCGGGTCTGAATTTAGTGTACATATGCCTATAGATTGATTAGCCCTATGAAAATTTATAAAACCATTTTTTTGTTTTTCTTCTTGTGGGCGGGTGTTTGCAATGCGCAGGAAAGTGTGCTTATTGTTAAACCGGATACCTTTGCCGGATCCAACACCGCATTACAATTGGGTGATGCCGGCCAATGGTTATTTAAGGCCGGAAATGATACAACCTTGGCGGCGTCCAACGCCGATATATCGGCCTGGAAAAAGTTGGCGCCCGGCGGACTTTCGGCAGATTATGCCGATAAAAGCGGGCGCGTGGAATGCTGGTTCCGGCTAAAAGTAAAGATAGACAGCGCGTTTGGCCAGGAGCATTTTGGCCTCGGCTATTTTTCATGGGGCGCTGCCGATATTTATATCGATGGTAAATTGGTGTATCAAAACGGCAAGGCAGGCCAAAGCCGTGCTACATTTCGCGAAAGCCGTACCATACAGGCATTACCCATACCGGTGGACCTGAATGCCGGGCGCGTTCACACCCTGGCCATTCATTTCGTTGATTATGTATCGCCTTTTCCCCCGCGGCGGCTAATGTCTGAAGATTTCCCGCGCAGGTTTTTAATAAGTCTTAACACGTCGAAACACGACCAGCTTATTTATAATTATGGGTTAACACTAAATACTTATAATGTGATTTGGGTTTCGGTATGTACAATACTGAGCGTGCTATTCTGGCTGCTGGCACTTCAAAACCGGGCAGACCGAAATATCTTGCTTATCGCAGCTTGTTCCAGTTCATATGCGCTTACGTTTATTTTCGTAATGGCGACACATTTGTACGGTTTGTCGTACACCTGGTATTATTGGTTTAACTTTTTTGAAAACGTTGTAAGCAGCGTTATATTTATCACAGTACCACTTATTATTGCGGGCATTTTTAAGCGCAGGGTAACCGGGGCGCTTAAATTATTTTTGTGGGTAATATTTATTTTTTCAATCGCAGGTTATTTCGCACCTGTAACATTGAATGTACTATTATCCGGCATCTTTGCTATAGGCGTTGTTATAATTTGTATTTACTACATTATTTCATCATGGAAAAACCTGCGCGGTGCACAATGGGCTATCGTAACCGGCCTGCTTGTTTCATTAGGTATGGTTTTGTGGGCCTTTGCGCAGGTTTTGTCGATCTCAAACACAGCTGACCATAACCCCGATTCTTATTATTATGCAATGACTGGTTTTTCGCTCTCGCTGCCATTATCCATGATGGTTTATGTGGCGCTGCGGTTTAAAGAGATCATTGCCGAAGTACGTTTGAATGCCGCACAGGTAGTAAAACTTTCGGAAGAAAAAAAACTGGAAGCTTTAAACCGGCAGCAAATACTCGAGGCGGAAGTAAACCGCCAGACAGCTGAATTAAGGACAGCCCTTGAAGACTTGAAATCCACCCAAACCCAGCTCATCCAATCCGAAAAAATGGCATCGCTGGGTGAACTCACTGCAGGAATTGCCCACGAGATACAGAATCCCTTGAACTTTGTAAATAATTTTTCGGAAGTAAATACAGAGTTGATAGATGAACTGCAGCTGGAAATTGAAAAAGGCGACCTGGAAGAAGTAAAAGCCATAGCGTTTGACATCGGTGAAAACGAAAAAAAGATAAATATGCATGGCAAACGTGCCGGGGCCATAGTAAAAGGAATGCTGCAGCATTCGCAAAGCAGCAGCAGCAAAAAAGAGCCGACAGATATAAATGCTTTGGCTGACGAATACCTGCGCCTTTCGTATCACGGTATGCTGGGAAAGGACACTGGATTCAGTGCAGAACTTATAGCCGGTTTCGACCCTACATTGCCAAAAATAAATGTCGTTCAGCAGGATATCGGTCGGGTATTGCTAAACCTATTTAACAATGCTTTTTATGCAGTAAATCAAAAGAAGACAACAGCGGGTGCAGATTATAAGCCCGAAGTTACAGTAAGTACTTCAACCGAAAACGGACATGTCATCATCAAAGTAAAAGATAACGGCGTTGGTATCCCCGATGCTATAAAAGATAAGATCATGCAGCCATTTTTTACCACCAAACCCACTGGCGAAGGCACAGGCCTGGGCCTTTCATTAACTTATGATATGGTGGTGAAGGGGCATAGCGGGACAATACAGGTTAACAGTATTGAGGGTGAAGGCGCTGAGTTTATTATTTCGTTACCCGGTTAAAAATTAAAATCTAAAAGGATGTTTAACATTAAAACTTGCTTTTATGCATTGCCCTTTTTCGCAGCGGGCATCGCTTTTGCCTCCTGCAATAATGCGCCCGGTAATAACGTGCCGCCGGTACCTGCTGATGACGCGCAACCAGTTGTACAACCACTAAAATTCAGCAAGCCTAAAAAAACCATTTGGGCGGAGGTTAAGGCGGTGGCGGTAAGCCCCCGGGTAACAAATGTAAACTGGGACAAACTTCCTGAACAAGCTTACGATACTACCGGCGCAAAGCCTTTTGCATACCCGGTTGAGGAAACAAAATTTAACCCCGGCACACTTCCCGAAAGGGACCTGGATATCGATAAGCTGCCATCACATCCGCTAAAGTTTAAAACCTATATCCTGCCCCAGCCCAAACTGATAAAAGGTGCGAAACTTCAATTTAAGGGCGGCAATTTATACCTTTTGGGGTTTGGAGAAGACCAACAGAATCCGGGAATAGCGATCTCCGCTTTATTGCAGGACAGGGACGGTTTTTTGTGGATTGCCTGTAGCAGGGGCATTTACCGTTTCGACGGGGAAAATCTTTTATTATTTTTATCAAACCCCGATAGCAATAATTGTTACGGCATGCTGCAGGATAACCTGGGCAACATCTGGATGACAGATAGCTTTGGCCCCTTAGAAATACTCGACCCCAAAGGAGGAATATTAAAAAAATCTATGGCCCGCCAGGGCCTTGACGGCCTTCACCGTTTAATGCTGGACCAGCAGCAAAGAGTGTGGGCAACTTCAGATTCCGGTGTTGTTAAAATCATCGACCCGAAAGTACAAACAGTTAAAACACTGGATCAGGCACACGGTCTGTTCACTTCCAACAGGACGGTAGGACTGCTGACCGATAAAAGCGGAAATATCTGGATAAGTCAGGGTGGTGGTGGGCTAAATATTCTGGACCTCAAAAATAAAAAAATTAAACACCTTGACCAGGCGCATGGCTTAAGTTCAGACCGTATAAACAATATCTTTTGTGATAGTATTGGCCGTTTATGGATAGGGATATATGGAGGGCTGGTCAATGTAATAGATCTTCAAAAAGATTCCATTCAAACCATTAGGGAACTGCAATCTGCTGCTCCGCGGATGTATGTGATAAGTTTATCGCAGGACGGTAAAGGCAGGATTTGGATAGCAACAGGGGCAAATGGAATAGGAATTATAGACCCTTTGCAGCGAAGCATTATTCATCTGAAAAAAAATAGCGGCTTAGCTTCGGACGATGTTTATGACATCAACCACGATAACAGGGGCCAGGTATGGATAGGCGCGGGCTCGGGGTTAAATATGATCAGCGGGAACAAGGGTATTTTAGCGCATATCGGTAAAGACAGCACCTACAATTTAATTGAAGACAGGCAGGGTTTGATCTGGCAGGCTACCGACCATGGGGTGAATATTCTTGACCGCAAAAAAAAGACAAAAAGACACCTCGGGGTTGAACAGGGGCTTGCAAACGATGTAGTACATTTTATAAAAGAGACGAAGGAAGGGTTTTATATTTCAACAGATTCCAGTTTAGAAATATTGGATACGGTAAGAAACACGATCACACACCTTAGCAGCAGCTATTCTAATATTTTGTTCGACAAGGCAGGCCGGGTTTGGTACCTCGATGGAACCGAAAGAGGAATAAACATGTATGACCCTAAAAGCAAAACGATTAAACATTTTGGTAAAGATGAGTTGCAGCTCGATGGTTTTATTTATTTTATGTGTATGGATGCCCGCGGCCGCATCTGGCTAAGCGCCGCTGACGGACAGGTAGAGGTCATTGATCCGGATGCCGGTACTGTTCAATTTTTAACCAATATAGTAGCTAACAGAAATCATAATATTGTTCACTTTTTACCTGATAATAGCGGCAATATATGGATGGGTACTGAAACCGGGATTTACATAGCCGACCTTAAGAAGCAAACGCTTATTTATTTCTCTACCGCGCAGGGGCTTATAAATAACGACGTGTTTTCGATGGTTCAGTATAAAGGAAGCGTTTATGCAGGCACTAAACACGGCGTAACCGTAATTACCCCGCCCGCTGAAGGTGTAAGCGCCAAAAGAAAATGGCAGGTAGTGTCCTATGGAATAAATGAACGGCACCCCGTTAGTGACTGTGGCGACCTGGTAACAAGGGACGGCTTTTATTGGTCGGGGGCCGTGGGGACAATGGTATTGGACCTATCGAAAAAAAATACTTTTGAATCAAGCCCTTATATTACCGGGATAAGTGAAAGTGACCGCCAGCTGAATTTTTTTGATCAGTCGAGGTTTAGCGCGTCCGTAACTGACACCCTTTGGGAACTTAATGAAAAAAAATATTACCTGAAGGACAGGAAACTGGTAAACTCAAATTATGCATCGCAAATTGGTTTAAACTGGGATCATGTTACCGGCCCCGGTAATATGCCGGTAAATTTACAGGTGCCGTTTGATCAAAACTTTATCCGGTTTCATTACAACAGCCTGAATTTAACGCCGCACGACACAGCCGTATACAGGTACATATTAGTTGGCGTAGATAAAAAATGGAGCGACGAAACGAGCGAGACATCGTCTATTAATTATATGAATCTTCAGCCTGAAAACTATACGTTTGCAGTGACCAGCAGGAATGCCAATTATGTATGGAGCCGGCCTGTAAAATTTAGTTTTACTATTACCCCGCCCTGGTGGCAAACCTGGTGGGCTTATATAACTTACGCCGCTCTGTTTGCAGGCGCTGTATTTGCTTTTGTCCGTTATCGCTCGCTTCAGCTGGTAAAAGAAAAACGCGTGCTTGAGGATAAAGTGCACCTGGCCACCGAAGAAATAATGCAGCAAAAGGAAGAAATAGCGGCGCAGCGCGATAACCTGGAATACCAGCGAAATGACCTTGAAAGAGCGCTTGCTAAATTAAAAGCCACGCAAACTCAGCTCATCCAGTCAGAAAAAATGGCCTCTTTAGGTGAATTGACGGCAGGCATAGCGCACGAAATACAAAACCCGTTAAATTTCGTCAATAACTTTTCGGAAGTAAACCGCGAAATGATAGATGAGTTAAAAGAGGAATTAAAAAACGGCAATGTGGATGAAGCTTTAGCCATTGCAGACGATATTCAGCAAAACGAAGAAAAGATAAACCACCACGGCAAACGCGCCGACGGTATAGTAAAAGGAATGCTTGAACATTCGCGAACCGGCAGCGGAACAAAAGAGCCAACAGATATTAATGCGTTGGCTGATGAATATCTGCGCCTCTCCTATCATGGCTTGCGGGCGAAAGACAAATCATTTAACGCTGAACTTATAACCCATTTTAACCCTGGCCTGCCAAAAATAAGCGTGATACAGCAGGACATGGGCCGGGTGATGCTAAACCTGTTTAACAATGCGTTTTATGCGGTAAGTCAAAAAAAGAAGACCGCCGGCGCAGATTACAAGCCGGAAGTATCGGTGTCAACCTCAACAGAAAACGGTCAAATTATCATCAAAGTAAATGATAACGGCATTGGCATCCCTGATGCGATAAAAGATAAGATCATACAGCCGTTTTTTACAACAAAGCCGACGGGCGAAGGTACAGGGCTTGGCTTATCTTTAAGTTATGATATGGTGGTAAAGGGGCATGGAGGGAATCTACAGGTTAACAGCGCCGAAGGCGAAGGTTCGGAGTTTATTATTCAGCTACCAATTAATTAAAAGAATTGGCAAAACACATCCTTACTTAAAGGATAGTGTTCGGCATTTTGATCCTGTAAATCGGTAAAATCCTATAAATCGTGTTTGGTGGCTAAAAAGTCCCCGTCAATTATCAGCAACTTTACACCGGTTTCGGTAATAGACCTGTGAGAGCTTAGATCATCGGAAACAATGTAACTCATTCCAACTGTCAGATTAAAGTTTTGACCGTCCTGTAGCTCAGTCGTAAAGCTCCCTTCCAGGCAATAAACTATGTGCCCTTTCTGGCACCAATGATCAGCCAGATAGCCTTTACTGTATTCAACTACCCTAACGCGCAAACCTTTAAATTGCAGCGTTTGCCAAAAAGCGGTGCCGGTTGTGCCGGGATGAGTTGTTTTTGCTGTGTTTTCCCAGTTTATAATTTGAAACGGAATGCTTTCTGGTTCCATATAAAATTTATGCTCTTTTAAAATAAACTGTAAATTCTGATCCGCCGCCCGGCTTACTTCGTACGTCAATTTTTCCGTCATTGGTGTCAACAAATCGTCTAATTAATGCCAGCCCGATACCAGCCCCGGCTTCATTATCAGTGCCATAACCTGATATTTCTTTCCCGGTAACCTTGAAAAGTTTACCCACTTTTTCGGACGAAATACCTCTCCCGTTATCTTTCACATGAACTGCGATATAGTTTTCATCCTCTGTATAATATATTTCAATAGCCCCACCTTTAGGCGTAAACTTTATAGCGTTACCAATAAGGTTTTGTATGATGATTTTAATGTGGTCAAGGTCTGCCAGCACCTGCTTCTCCCCGTCATAACGGTGATAAAGTGTTATGTTTTTATTTTTAGCAAGAAAGTTTGATACCGCCACAACCTCATCAACCGCATTGGTAATATTAAGGGCAATTAAACTACTTTTAATCCCCGCTTGCTGGCTGTTTGCCCAAATCAACAAATTGTTCACCATTAAGGTAACCATGCTTACCTGCTGATAAAAATTATTGAGCACAATAGCCTGCTCGTCAGCAGGAATATCGCCAGATCTGACCAGGTCCATTGTTTGGAGTATGGCGGCAAACGGGCTCCGGAGGTCATGACTGATCACCGAAAATAATTGATCTTTGGTATGGTTTATTTCATGTAATTCTTCTTTTTGTTTTGATATTTCTTCCTTTTGCAGGGCAATGTCAGTGTTCTGTTGTTGAAGAACTTTGTTCAAGGCTTTCGCATGCCTTGTATTCCGTATAATGATGAACGCAAAAATAATTGCACACACAGTCAATACATTTCTGAATATAAATAGCTTCCTGTTAAAAGCAATTTTTGCCTTTTCAGCTGCAATATCGTTTCTAAGCCGAACATTGTCTGCCTGCTGTTGCTTTAAATGCAGGTAGTTAACTTCCTGGTCCTTTTCTGTATTAAAAACACTGTCGTTTAATTTTTTTAATTGGACATGATAATCATAGGCATGTTTATAATCTTTCTCTGCCGCGTAGCTTTCTGAAAGTATTTCGAGGGTCCTTAAAACATCACCTGCCGATTTAACTTTTTTCGCGAGGCTTAAACTTTTCTGTGCATTTATAACAGCCTTGTCATATGCGCCAAGCTTGTAATAAGTTTGCGCCATTCCCGAGTAAGCAAAATCAATTTCCCAATTGCTTGCAAATTGCGATCCGGCCACCTGCTGATAGTAATCTAATGCTGTTTGATAGTTTTTTAAATGGAAATTCGCTTCGCCGGTGCGATTAAGGGTCATTGTCAGTAGCTCATTATCGTGCAGGCGGTTTGCAATGTCCGTTGCTTTGTTCAGGTAGTAAAAAGCCTTTTCAGATCGTCCGCTCTCGTCATAACAGATGCCAATATCAAAATAAATCTTGCCTATCCGTGGAAGGTCATTCAACCGCGTAAATATTTTAAGGGCCCTTGTGAAATTGGTTAATGCATCTTCGGTTTTGTCCTGCGCAAGATAAACAAGGGCCATTATTTGATAGGCGCCGGCTATCCCGGACCTGTACTTGATCTGATTACTGATATTCAGCGACTTATCGGAGGCATCCAGTGATGAGACGTAATCGCCCAGCACGTAGTAAGTTTTACTAATATTATTTAATGACACAGCCTGGCCCATAATATATTTTTGAGCTACAGCTAATTGTAATGCCTGTTTTGCAAAGTATAATGCGCTATCGGCGTGATTGTATAAATATTGATCTGAAAGTTTGTTAAGCAATACTACACTTCCTGTATCTGAAGGATAGCTTTTTTGGGATTTTGCATTTTGCCATTTGGCTATTAATTCTCCCTTTTTTGTTTGGGCAAGTGTGATAAAACCATTAAATATTAACAGCCAAATAAAAAAAAACCTCATTAAAATACTACCTGAATGCATTATCCCCGGTTGGTGTACACCCAACATTAACAAGTATCGAAAATAGGGATTATTAGATACAGGTTATCAATTATTAGTTAATTTATTACCAAATACAAGTTGAAAAGTTAAAAAATGATTTTCATCTAACTTAACTTGTGACAATGGCCGTTTTCAGTACTGCCTGCGCGCGACACGTATGTACCGGCGAAAGCGCCTGTCTTCGTAAAATTTATTGACTACTAATATGGCATGAATAACGCCGGGTATCCAGAAAAAGATGGTTAAAATGATATTCAATACAAACGAACCCATTTTACCGGTGGTAAATATAGCCAGTGGCGGGCATATAAAACATAAAAAATAGCGCATGATCATTGTCGGTTATTGTTTGCAATCAAGAGTCAAGAATTAAGAACCAGGAACCAAGATAAACACCAGATCATGTACTGTGATACAACCGTATATAAACTTAAGCTTGCACCGTTCCAATAGAATCTTTACCCTGATACTCTTTTCCTGGTTCTTGACGCTTGGTTCTTGATTCTTTTCTTTTCCTCACATAAAATTAAACATTCTTTTTATATGACTAAAGTTATCGTGTTTTTGTTACTGTTAAATTGAAAATGTTACATACGTTTATTACTTTACACCTTTGCTTATAACCACACAATTTGCAACATTTAATAAAGCATGATCATTTTAATTCAGTGTATTGACCAGGTGGGGCTGGTTGCATCCATAACAAAAGTTATGGCAAAGGAGCAACTTAACATCGTATCGATGCGCGAGCATGTAGATCAGGTGCAAAATCGCTTTTTTATGCGGTTAGAAGTAACTTTTGATGGCGATGGCCTTTTCCTCGAAAAAAAATTAGAGGACGTCCTTCCTTTAAATGCTGTTATAAGCATTAACCCGCTGCCGCAAAAACGGGTGGTTGTAATGGTAACCAAAGAGTATCATTGCCTTGCTGATATACTCATCCGTAATTATTATGGCACGCTCGGCGCAAATGTTTTAGCCGTTATTGGCAACCATGCGGTGCTGGAGGACATTTGCAAACGTTTTGATGTGCCTTTTTTCCTGGTATCACATGAGCAAATAAGTAAAGAGGAATTTGAGGAAAAGATAACCTCAATTATTGATAGTTATGAACCTGATTATATCTTACTGGCGAAGTTTATGCGCATATTATCGCCCGATCTGGTAGCAAAATTCCCGTCGCGTATTATTAATATCCATCATTCATTTTTACCGGCGTTTATCGGGGCTAATCCTTATCGGCAGGCCTTTGAGCGCGGGGTAAAGCTTATAGGCGCCACCGCGCATTTTGTATCCAATGAGCTTGATGAAGGCCCAATTATAGCACAGCAGAGCATTTCGGTAAACCATTCCTACACGGTTGCCGACATGATAAAAGCAGGCAAAGAAATTGAAACATCGGTACTGGCAACAGCGCTGAAATTGGTTTTTGAGGATCGAGTATTTGTTTATAAAAACAAAACGGTGGTGTTTGATTAATAGTTAAACTATCTGATAAACAAACATTTATATTTTTTACCCTCTTTGCAACTTGTTGCAGAGAGGGTGGTCGGGCGAAGCAACGACCGGGTGAGTAAACTATACGAGCGGCATTGGCGTAAATGCTTGGTGCAGAGTTTACTCACCCCAGCATCGCCTCGCTTGCTGACCCTCTCTACCGCAGGCGGTAAAGAGGGTAAAAAGTTAAAAATTGTTTTTACAATTGATAAACCTACAGTACCATGAGTTCAACATTCAATACTGTTGTTCACAACAATCCCGACATTATTAACTCTGCTTCTCCGGAATTTTAAAGCCAAGGTAAGTTCCCGCCGTTAAGCCCTGCATAGTTAATAACGTTGGCGAAAAATCGGGCATAGTCAGCGTGGCCCAAACTGTATAAAGAAAAACAAAGCCCAATACCATCGTAAAAACAACCATCTGCAGCCGGTGAAAGCTGATGCCGTTCTCGTCGGTAAGGATATCATTAAAAAACGTGTCTTTACCAATCTTCAGGCCATCTATAAGTTCATTGATTTTTGTTGTTAGCTGGCTGTCCAAAAAATTATTGTACGCTATTTTCCCCTCTATCCCCGCAGCCGGAAGTGATGCTCTCAACAAATCCGTCGCTTGCCTTAGGTCTGCCTGCTGGGCTTGTAAAGACTGAACCTGCTTTATTGTCCCGCCAGACTTGTTATTATTAATACTCACAGCACCCAGGCCGGTAGCGGCGCCTATGCCGATAAGCACCAGGGTGCCGGTGGTTATCAACTCATAATTGTCGGTTATCAGCCATATAAAAACGTAGGAGGCCAGAACGATAGAAAACCAAAAAGCCATTTGCACTTTCCCGAGGCTGAAAGGTGCATTGCCTGCATCTAAACCCGGAATGCCCAGCGGCGTAAGGTCAGCAGGCGCATCGCGAAGCATGGGCGTCGTCTTTGCATATCTCAATAATACCCCAAAATAAAGAAGCAGCACTATTATGCAGCCCCAAAACCAGGCCTTTTCAATGCGCACAAAATCAAAAGAATTGACGTTGGTTGCCTGAACGCTTTGGCCGGCCAAACCTATACCGATACTCAAGGGTAAATGATAAAACTGTTTGCCAAACTCAGGATAGCCTAACAGCAGGTTCCAGGTTTTATTATTGTCAGCGGTGCGTTGAAGCAAAAATTTAACATCGGCACCGTCACCGTGCGGGCACCAGCCAACAGGTACCGATCCCTCGATCTCGATACAGTCAATAAAAAGCCTTACTTGTTTTATGTTGTTTTGCGCAGTTAGCAACGTATTTAAATGCGCTACATTAACAACCAGTATATCGCCTATTGCTGCAGATTTAGTAATTGCATTACCATCTACATAAGCATCAACCACTATGGCGGATTTTGGCGCGGGTGCTTCTGCAATCAGGTTTAAACTAATCAGCGCCAGGGTTAGGATAAGGGCTACTTTTTTCACGATAAAGTTTATTTGAAATAAAAGTAGTGAAATTGGATTGAAAAACAAGCGCTTAACGATTTTTTCAAATTTTTCGTGGCGGAAATTACGAATGCAGATTTGAATTAATGTTTGCCATCGACGATTTGCTGATGTGTGCTGATGAGGGTAAGTTGAATCTTTCGTTTTAGTTGAAACGAGGTAACGGTGGCGCGTCCACTTACAATTGTCTGCCGGACGGCGATGGACACCTCACCAATTAAGACAACATTTTTCAAAAAATTTAACTTTTACAACAATCAAAAAAATGTCGTAAACCTGGATGTTGTCTTAAACTTAAGGGAAAAACTCGAATCTTTCTTTTATCAGTAATTTACTAAGGTTTACTTAATATTGGAATGCAATTTTTAAACATTAGATTTGATAAATCCATTATAACCTTATGCCTGTCAATTTAAACACACTTGGGGTTTTCCGCATAATTCACATTAATAACCTTAAAAGCGATTTATCCAATGGTCTTTATTGCAAAAGTGCGAATAAAACCACAGCTGGTTACATTTCAATAGGCAGCCAGGATGTAATTAGCAAGCGGGATACAAAAATTGTTAAGTGCCATCCAGATTACATGTAAATGATTATGTACCTTTTTACTTTTCTGTTCGCACTCCGATGTTATTCAACATTAAAACAGGCCACGGCGTTACAAGTTATCAACAAAAAGATATCATTTATTTGTGTTGCCGATTTAAAGATCTGGCTTGCAATGATTTTAACTGGTGTTATACAAATGGTAACGCCGCCGCCATAACTAAATTTTTTAGTAATTTTGACGACATCAATAACAATATTGACTGGCATTCTGTGCATACTACTGACTTTAGAGACGAAAATGCTGATGGTGACGAAGATAGGATTAGAAAAAAGCATGCGGAATTCTTGGTTAGGGAACATGTGCCGGCTGAATACATAAAGAAAATTGTGGTGCTAAATAATGAAGTGAAAGAAGACGTTGAAAAAATTTTAGCAGAATTAGATTCAAATATTGATATACTTGTTAACCCTGATCAAAAATTTTATTTCTGATGGAATATAAAATCGGCAATTTACTGGATGCTAAAACTGATGCACTCGTTAACACGGTGAATACTGTTGGCGTTATGGGTAAGGGTATAGCTTTACAATTTAAAGAGCAATTTCCTCATAATTTTAAAGTATATGCTGATGCCTGTAAAAAAGGATTGGTGACCATAGGAAAAATGCTTGTGGTAAAAGAACACACTTTTGAGGGAGATAAGCTTATTATCAACTTTCCAACTAAAACAGAATGGTTTAGAAAATCACAGTATAGATTTATTGAAGAGGGGTTGAAGGAGTTAGCTGTAATAATACCGGAACATCAAATTAAAAGCATTGCGATACCACCATTAGGTTGTGGATATGGTGGCCTTAAATGGGACAAAGTTAAGCCGATGATGGACAAATATTTAGGATCTCTGGAAGGGGTCGACATAACAATATTTGAACCCAATGATGCTGTAAAAGAGATTCTTCAAAAAGAAGTATCCAAAAAAGAAGTTGAGCTAACTCCAGCCAGGGCGATGCTTCTTTATGCTTTATTTAGGTATGAGCGCCTGGGTGAGACAGCAAGCATTTTTGCAGCTAATAAACTTGCCTATTTTTTGCAACAGATCGGTGAGAATTTAAAATTGCAATTTGTGCCATATACCTATGGTCCATACGCGCAAGCAGTTGAAAAAGTGTTATATGCGCTAAACGGCAAATATTTAAATGGGCTTGAGCAAATGAATGCCAGGCCATTTGAGCCGTTGAAGCTTAACTGGGGAAAATTTGATGAGGTTGAGCGATACATCAAGATATCGCTATCACCGGATCAAATGCAACGTCTTGAGGATCTTTTTATAGTTATCGACGGTTTTGAATCGACCCTTTCTCTTGAAATCCTGGCCTCTATACATTATCTTCTTTCGATTAATGCAAATTTAACCAAGCCGGAATTATTGGCCAAAATTCAATCATGGAATGAACGAAAGAAAAATATAATCAAAGAGGAGTATATAGGGATCGCTTTAGAGCATTTAAATAATTATGGCAGGTCTTTGAATTTTGCACAACTCTATCGATGAAAAGAAAGCTCACAACGAACTTAGATTAGCTAATGAACTTTTCCCGCCGAAATTTTGTTAAGACTACCGCAGCAGGTGCAAGCCTGCTTACTTTACCCTCAATTTTAAGTGCAAAGCCAACAAAATCGTCTGATAAGAAAAAGATCGTATGCGTTGGCGGCCATCCCGATGATCCTGAAAGCGGCTGCGGCGGTACGCTGGCTAAACTCAACAATTTAGGGCATGAGGTAACCATCATTTATTTAACAACCGGAGAAGCCGGGATAGAAGGCACAAGCCACAACGATGCCGCCCGCATACGCAAACAGGAAGCTATTAATGCCTGCAAAATATTAAACGCCAAACCAGTTTTCGCCGGGCAAATAGACGGCGATACGGTAGTTAGCAACGATACGCTAAAACACCTTCAAAATTTGATAGCTGATGAAAAGCCCGATATCGTGTTTACCCATTGGCCAATCGATTCGCATAAAGACCACCAGTGCGCCAGTTTGCTGACCATACAAACCTGGGTGCGTTCGGAAAAAAAGTTTTCTTTGTACTTTTTTGAAGTTTGTGCTGGTGAACAAACTATGGGTTTTCGCCCTACCGATTTTGTTGATATTACCGATACGCAGGAACAAAAGAGAAAATCGGTTTACTGCCATACCAGCCAGGACCCACCGGGTATTTATGGCTGCGGGCATACCTCGATGGAAGATTTCAGGGGCAGGGAGCTGGGCGTAAAAGCCGCCGAAGGTTTTGTAATGATGACAGGTAAAGGAATGGGTGGGTTTTCGGTTGGGTTATAGATAAGTAATGTTTCTGCAGGCAGTACTCAATCCTTTTTGCCATGGACTATGAGCAATTAATCAACTCTACCAACAACTAACGCCGTTGGCAAGCCATCAATGCTTACCATATTCTTTTCGGCCTTATATAGTTCAAGGCCTCCTTCACCTTTATTTGCGGCCCATTTGGGCATAATATCTCTTTCTCCTTCATAAGTGTAGTAAGGAACTGCATATCCGCAGGAGGTTTGCACCATATCAATATCAGCTACAATAATTTGCCGGGTCGACATCACGAGGTTAAAATTGAGGGCCAAACTTTCCCATTCCTCATCGCCCGGTGTTACGGTATAGCCTTTTCCATACAATCTCAGGATAAGCGGTGGCCCATCATATGCGCAAAACATAAAGGTTATGCGGCCATTCTCAAGGATATGTGCCGATGTCTCGTTACCGCTGCCAATAATATCCATATAGGCCACCCGGTTGTTGTCAAATATCCTGAAACAATCCATCCCTTTTGGCGAAAGGTTAACATGGCCTTCGGCGCTTAGCGGCGCCGAAGCAACAAAAAACATCTTTTGTTTTTCAATAAAACTTTTGTGCTGATCGAGTATCTCGTTAAAAAACTTGCCCATAAGCAAAATTTAGTTTCTTATATCAAAGTTAAAATATTTTTGCGCTAATATTCGGTATTTCTGCTTAGCAAATTAAGAATGTGATATACTGGCAACGGTTCGATGATTTGTTTATCTTTTGTTAATGCTCGCTTAATATGAATCTGTTCCGGCACCGATACTTTTGCGGAAAAGTTTTCTTTCTGTCCAACAAAACACTTTATGCATTTTAAATCGTCCAAAAACACCGCCACCACAAAAAAATCGACCATAACCGTCTACAGTTTTGCCTTACTCCTTACGCTTATCGCAATATTGCCCTGTACTGCATTTTGCCAGGATATAAATAATACAAAGGATCAAACGATTGAGATGATATTTACCTCGGATGCGCATTATGCGATTACCCGGAAAGCATTCAGGGGTGATACTAATGTAAATTCGCACATTGTGAATACCGCCATGATTGGCCGGATGAATAGTTTGCCGACGTTATCTTTCCCTGCCGACAGCGGCGTAAATGCAGGTAAAAAAATAAATGCCATCGATTATTTAATAGAAGGAGGGGACATTGCCAACCGGATGGAAATACCCCTGCAAAGCGCCGCAGCATCATGGGCACAATTTGAGACGGATTACTTTGGCGGTGTAAAACTAAAAGATCATCAGGATAAGCCTATACAATTCCTCGTAGTGCCGGGCAATCACGATATTTCAAATGCTATTGGTTACTATAAACCGATGAAGCCGCTTACTGACCCAACATCAATGGTTAAAATTTATAACATGATGGTGAAGCCGGCAACACCCATGACGAATGAACAATATAACTATGCTACCGATAAGATAAATTACTCGCGAAATATAAAAGGCATCCACTTTATGTTTATTACGCTTTGGCCTGATTCGGCCGAAAGGATTTGGATGGAAAAAGACCTTGCTACAGTAGCAAATACCACCCCGGTTATTGTTGTATGCCACGACCAGCCTACCTGCGAGGCCAAGCACTTTACAAACCCATTGCCGCCCCATAATATGACCAAAGCAAATAAATTTGAAAATC